>Ga0316363_10000038_pt1 | contig 197280 bp, 170 predicted proteins | sample Sb_taG_3_FD_200459 | JGI IMG/M metagenome (GOLD analysis project Ga0316363, IMG submission 200459) | Peat soil microbial communities from Weissenstadt, Germany - Sb_50d_a_PC metaG (v2) (version 2) | ecosystem: Environmental > Terrestrial > Soil > Wetlands > Peat | place: Germany: Weissenstadt... | reverse complement strand
GCTTTAGATGGAACTTTATTAATATCTTCTAATGGTTTTGGTTCCACCTAACTCCGCCTGTGTGACTTGCGGTTCATGGTCCCGATATTTGGGCTGTGGAAAACCCCGCTCCAAATGTGAGCAGTTATACGCGGCTCCGAAGGGCCCGTCAATCGGCTAATTGGTTGAAGCCGCTATTTCCAAGTTTACCTGCCGCCACCCGCCTTGCATAATCCCCTTACGGATCTGGGATGCAGTCTTCCCCTTCTGGTGCTCGGAATAAGCGTAGTACAACTCCTTCAAGCAGATGTCGCAGCGAGCTCCGTGGGCACTTTCAAAGCAACTACGGAGGCTGTTGTGCCCCATCCGATCGCAGTAACAGTAACAGGGCTGTTGATGCAACACGACCGGTATCTTAGCAGCCAAGTCGTAGGCGTGCGTCTGATAGGCAAACTGAGCCTTATCGCCCCACAACTGATCCTTGCCGAGTATGGGAGGAAGCTTGGTGCCTTTCGGCGGCGGCCCCGCATTGTACGCAGGAACGACGCCCTCCTGCTGGGAGGTAGCCCAGGGGGTCGATACGGTCAGGATAATCAGAAAAAGAAAAGCCAGCACCAGTCCGCGCTTCAACATAATCCCGGTTCCTCGTACCAGATATTGTAGTATTGTAACCCGAATCCGGCGGCGGCAATAGTCGGGGGGGAAGCTGCTACCTGCTTGGCGAATCAATCTCTACACGGGAAGCCCGATCCGTATAGAATGAGAAGCATCATGCCCGGTCAGGCGGACGCTACGGAACCTAGCGCAGTCCTCGATGGCAAGCCGATTCTTCCTGTACCCTCGCGCGCCCTGGCGCTCTCCGTCTGGTTGCGGGATCTGATCATCTCGCTGGCCATTTCCTGTTTCATCATCATCTTCCTGTACCAGCCGGTGAAAGTGGAGGGCACGAGCATGATGCCCTCGCTCGAGGACCAGGAACGCATCTTCGTGAACAAGTTTGTGTACCGCCTGGAGCCGATCCAGCGCGGCGACATCATCGTGTTCCGTTATCCGCGAGACCCGTCGAAGAGCTTTATCAAACGGGTGATCGGCCTGGCGGGCGACCATATTCAGATCGATGCCGGGAGGGTTTTTGTGAACGGCAATCCGATCGACGAAGAATATGTGCCGCGCGCCTACGAGGACGAACGATCGTTTGCTGAAGTAGCAGTTCCAGCGGAGAGCTATTTTGTGTTGGGCGATCATCGCAGCTTGTCCAATGACAGCCGTGACTTCGGCCCGGTCGGTCAAAGCTACATTTACGGCAAAGCAGTGTTCGGGTACTGGCCCATGGACAAGATGGGCCGGGTGAGGTGAGCCAGGGCGGGCTCTCGCAATGCGTTTGCACTTTCATCTTCGGCGTCACGCAAAGGAAGGCAAGGTTGAGGTCAACCCCCAGAGCTGGTTTCGCTTGAAATACGAGGCCCACGATGCGGCGCAAGCCGCAAATTCTTCACGCAGCGAAGATGAACTGTTCTTCGATGTAGTGGAGTGCACCTCCGACGCCTGCGAACGCCGCAACAGTCCGCGCAAGCCCTCGGACGGGTTTTGGCGTTCCGCCTATTCCAAAGACGAGGGAGACTGAGCGTCATCGAGCGAACCTCAAGGATTTTCACAGACATTTCCATTGCGCATTTCCGCATCCCTGCTAGAATCTCTAAAATCCACTCCCTGGAGCACGAATGCAGGCGATCCTTGCGCTGGAAGATGGCCGAGTCTTCCACGGCAAAGGCTACGGAGCCAAAGGCGAATGTTACGGGGAAGTAGTTTTTAATACTTCTATCACCGGCTATCAAGAAATTTTCACCGATCCTTCCTACGCCGGCCAGATCGTCGTTCTCACCAATCCCGAAATCGGCAATTACGGCACCAACCCTGAAGATAACGAAGCCACGCGGCCCTACATCGAGGGTCTGATTGTGCGCGAGTTTTCCCGGGTCAGCTCCAACTGGCGTTCGCAGCAGGTCGCGGAAGAATATCTCGAGCAATTCAGGATTCCAGTGCTCGGCGATATCGACACCCGTGCCCTGGTGCGCCATTTGCGCGACCATGGCGTGATGCGCGGAGTGATATCGACGCTTGAAACTGACACGGAGAAACTAATCGCCAAGGCGCGGGCCCTGCCGAAAATGGATGGAACCGACCTGGCCAAGGTCGTGAGCACCAAACACACCTATGTTTGGGAAACGGGAGAGCGTTCCCATCTTCCGGAAGAGGTGGTCGGAGTCAAAGACCAACCGGAGCGCTTCCACGTGGTCGCCTACGATTACGGAATCAAGCAAAACATTCTGCGCAAGCTGCGTGGGGAAGGCTGCAAGGTTACGGTCGTCCCCGCCGAGACCAAGGCGGAGGACGTTCTAGCGCTGAAACCCAATGGCGTGTTTCTCTCCAATGGACCGGGCGATCCTGAGCCGTGCACGTATGCAGTAGACAACATCAAGCGACTCATGGGACGGATCCCGATATTTGGCATCTGTCTGGGGCATCAGCTCACTGGAATTGCGTTGGGCGGAAAGACCTTCAAGCTGAAGTTCGGCCACCACGGCGGCAATCACCCGGTAAAGCAACTCAACACCGGCAAGATTGAAATCACGGCGCACAACCATAATTTCGCCGTCGATCCGGATTCGCTGCCGCAGAGCGAAATCGAGTTGACGCACATGGATCTCAACGACAACACGCTCGAAGGCATGCGTCACCGGAATCTGCCGCTGTTCACAGTGCAGTATCACCCCGAGGCGTCGCCCGGCCCGCATGATTCGCATTATCTGTTCAAGGATTTCGTGAAGCTGATGGAGGAGTGGAAGGGGTGAACATATTACTAATCTGCGTTTTCCTGTTTGCTGACTCGAATGCTCCGCCGGTTTCCATTGAATTGAAGAGTGGCACCGATGCGGAGCTTAAGACCAAAGAACAATTACAACGATTGTTGGCCGCCTATGATTTGAGCAAGTACACATACACCCGTCAAATTACGGTTGATGAGAACGCCATTCCGCACAGCCATCCCGTGTTGACGCTGCATACCCGGCACCTGCATTCGGACGACGAACTGCTTTCCACGTACGTTCATGAGCAACTGCACTGGTTCTTAGATGCCCATCCTCAGCAAACCGCGGAAGCTGAGGGCCAATTGCGAAAGCTCTATCCCAAGGTTCCTGTCGGCTACCCCGATGGCGCTGAGGATGAGGAAAGTACTTACATGCACCTGATTGATTGCTATCTCGAGATGCAGGCCGACCGGCAACTGCTCGGACCGGAACGCGCCGCGGTGGTAATGAAGTTTTGGGCTAGGGATCACTACCGGTGGGTGTACAAGACCGTGATTGAAGATGAATCCAAGATCGGCTCTATCGCTGAGCGGGAGCACTTGAGTTTGCAAGATGCCCAAACGCACTGACATCTCGAAAATCCTGATCCTTGGCTCTGGCCCCATCATTATTGGCCAGTCGGCGGAGTTTGATTACTCCGGTACGCAGGCGTGCAAGGCGCTCAAGTCGGAAGGTTTTGAAGTGGTGCTGGCCAACTCGAACCCGGCCACCATCATGACCGATCCTGAAGTGGCCGACCGCACCTACATCGAGCCGCTCACCCGCGAATATCTGGAAGAAATCATCCGGGTTGAGCGCGAACTCTCGCCGGGGGCCGGCTTCGCGGTTCTGCCCACGGTCGGAGGCCAAACCGCCCTCAACCTGGCCATTGAGCTCTCGGATGGCGGCGTCCTGGAAAAATACAACGTCCAGCTCATCGGCGCACAGATTGGCGCCATCAAGAAAGCGGAAGACCGGCTGTTCTTCAAGGATGCGATGCAGAAGATCGGCCTCGATGTTCCCAAGTCCGCGCTGGTAAACAATCTGAAAGACGGTTTGGAGTTCGCTGGCAAGATCGGGTTCCCGGTCATTGTGCGCCCATCGTTTACCCTGGGCGGAACCGGGGGCGGCATCGGCTACAACCGCGAAGAGTTGATGGAGGTTCTGGCCCGTGGCCTCGATTTCTCTCCCGTACACGAGGCCCTGATCGAAGAATCGGTGCTGGGCTGGAAAGAATTCGAACTCGAGGTGATGCGCGACCTGAAAGACAACGTCATCATCATTTGCTCAATTGAAAACTTCGATCCCATGGGCGTGCACACCGGCGACTCGATCACCGTTGCCCCGGTGCAGACCCTCACCGATCGCGAATATCAGGCCATGCGGGACGCTGCCATCGCCGTTATTCGCGAGATCGGCGTCGAGACCGGCGGATCGAACATTCAATTCGGTATTCATCCCACCACGGGCCGCATGGTGGTGATTGAGATGAATCCGCGGGTCTCGCGGTCTTCCGCACTGGCCTCGAAGGCAACAGGTTTCCCCATCGCCAAGATTGCCGCCAAGTTGGCTGTGGGCTACACCCTGGACGAAATCCCCAACGACATCACGCGCAAGACACCCGCTTGCTTCGAGCCCACGCTCGATTACGTGGTGGTAAAGATTCCCAAGTGGCAATTCGAAAAATTCCCTGGGGCAGACGAGAACCTCGGCCCGCAAATGAAATCCATGGGCGAAGTCATGGCCATCGGCCGTACCTTCAAGGAGGCACTGATGAAGGCGGTGCGCTCCCTGGACACGGGCAAGCGCATTGGCGGGGAAAAGATCGAGCCTAAGATTCTTACCCAGCGGCTGGTGACGCCACATCCCGAACGGCTTTCTTACATTCGCTACGCATTACGCCAGGGCCACACCGTCAAGCAACTGGCGAAGATGACATCGATCGATGCATGGTTCCTCTATCAGCTCAAAGAGATTAATGACATGCAGCTTGAGCTGGAGAAACATCCCATGGAGTCGATCCCGACGGAGGTGCTGCGCGAGGCCAAGCGCATGGGCTTCTCCGACGGACGGCTGGCGGCAACCTGGCGGCTTAGCGGCAGGGGAGACCAGGACAAAGTCCGCCATCAACGAAGGAAGCATGGCGTTAAGCCAGTGTATAAGCGTGTGGACACGTGCGCCGCGGAATTCGAAAGCTACACGCCTTACTTGTACTCGACTTACGAAGAAGAGGATGAGGCGGCGCCTACGCCGAAAAAGAAAGTCATCATTTTGGGCAGCGGACCCAACCGCATCGGGCAAGGAATTGAGTTCGATTACTGCTGCTGCCACGCGGCTTTTGCTCTGCGCGACGACGGCTACGAGACGATCATGATCAATTGCAACCCGGAGACCGTCTCCACCGACTACGACACCAGCGACCGCCTGTACTTCGAACCGCTGACCCTCGAAGACGTACTTGCTATCTGTGAACACGAAGCTTCGTCGGGCGCGCCCGTCGGGGTGATCGTGCAGTTCGGCGGGCAGACGCCGTTGAACCTTTCCTTGCCACTGAAGGCCGCGGGCGTGAATATCATCGGTACGTCACCGGAATATATCGATCTGGCCGAAGATCGCAAACGCTTCGGCAAGCTGCTCGAGGAACTCGACATCCCGCAAGCTCCGGGCGCGATGGCCGGCTCCATCGAAGAAGCCGTCGAAGGTGCAAATCGAGTTGGATACCCAGTGCTGGTGCGGCCCTCCTATGTCCTTGGCGGACGCGCCATGGTCATTGCCTACGACGAGGAAACCGTCGTCCGTTACATGAAAGAGGCGGTGGAATATTCGCAGGACCGCCCCGTTCTGATCGATCACTTTCTCGAAGACGCCATCGAAGTGGACGTGGACGCACTTTCGGACGGCGAAGACGTAGTCATCGGCGGCATCATGCAACATATCGAGGAGGCCGGCATCCATTCCGGCGATTCCTCCTGCGTGCTGCCGGCCGTCGACATTCCCCAGCCCTTGATGGCCCGCATGCGCGACTACACCTTTAAGCTGGCGCGCGCGCTGAAAGTGGTTGGGCTGATGAACATTCAGTTTGCCATCCCGCGCAGCAATGGAACGTGTGGGGACGGGTCAGAGACCCGCCCCCCCACCAACGGAAAAGTTTACGTGCTGGAGGTCAATCCCCGAGCCTCGCGCACGGTTCCGTATGTTTCGAAGGCCACCGGCGTCCCGATGGCGAAGATCGCCGCAAGATTGATGACTGGACGCAAGCTGCGAGAATTTCTGCCGGAATTCATCGAGCGCCGCGCCGACCTCGACACCGGCCACTTCTATTACGTGAAGTCTCCGGTTTTCCCGTGGAACAAATTTCCCGGCGTGGATACGGTGCTCGGCCCAGAAATGAAGTCCACGGGCGAAGTTATGGGAGTGGCCGACAACTTTGGCGAAGCCTTTGCCAAAGCGCAAACCGCAGCGGGACAGAAGTTGCCCACACAAGGCACGGTCTTCGTCAGCGTCACCGATCATGACAAACCGCAGGTGGCGGAAGTCGCCCGCAAGTTTGTGGACATGGGTTTCAAGCTGGTGGCCACAGCCGGCACCGCCGATGTGTTAGAGAATGCCAGCATGACGGTGGAACGCGTTTACAAAGTGAAGGAAGGCCGGCCCAACGTAGTTGACCTGATCAAGGGCGAGCGCATTCAGCTCATCATCAACACCCCGCATGGCGTCGATCCATTCTTTGATGAGAAGGCGATTCGCCGCGCTGCGGTCAGCGCGCGCATTCCGACGATCACGACGCTATCCGCGGCCCGCGCCGCTGCCGAGGGAATTTCCGCATTGCAGCGTGGGGACATCAGAGTGCAGGCACTGCAAACACTGCATGCTGACCGCCATGCCACGCGGCGATAGTGACGATGCTCCAAATCGTTCAGACGGGGATGTCCTGTGCGCTGTATCCTAAGGGGAGGTTCAAGGTAGGAGCTCAAAACCTATGCTACTTCACGGAATCTTCCCGCCCATTACCACGCCGTTCTATCCCGACGGAAACCTCTACTTCAAGAAGCTCGAAGCCAATGTCGAGCGTTACTCGAAGACTCCAGTTGCGGGAATTGTTGCCCTCGGCTCGACGGGTGAGGCCATTCTGCTGTCGGACCAGGAGCGGCGCGATGTGCTGAAGTGCACCCGCGAGGCGGCTGCGCCAAACAAAGTGTTGATTGCTGGAACAGGGATTGAATCCGCCGTCGAAACTTTGCGCCTTACCGAGTACGCTGCTGAACTTGGCTACGACGTTGCCATGGTGCGCACGCCGCATTACTACAAAAAGCAAATGCAACCTGCCAACATACTGGCCTTCTATCGCACCGTGGCCGACCGCTCGCCTCTGCCAGTAATCATCTACAACTTTCCGCAAGCCACGGGGTACGACATTCCCGTCGAGTTAGTGATCGAACTGGCGGAGCATCCCAACCTGGTCGGGATCAAGGAGTCGAGCGGGGACGTGGAAAAAGTCCGCCGCATGGTCGAGGGCACACGGCACGTGAAGCGCCACGCCACGGTTACCGAGACGTTTGAGGCGGTCACCCCGCGCATGCTGAAGGCTGCCCGCCAAGGCAACGGACAGGGCGGGGAACTGGTTTCGGTAGGCGTGCTGGCAGGTGCATTGAACCCATCGTCGTCCGCCGTGAGCGTAATTTCCGGCCTCAAGACCCGGCAGAAAGAAGTCGGATTTCAGGTGCTCGTCGGTGCCGCGCAGACGCTCGAGCCATCCTTGCAGGTGGGTGCCGTGGGCGCGATTCTGGCTTTCGCCGATGCGGCTCCCACCGCCTGCTATGAGATTCATGCCGCATGGAAAGAAGGGGACATCGAACTCGCCCGGCTGAAGCAGGCGCGCATCGCCAAGGCCTCGCAGCGAGTGGTTGGAGAGTTGGGCATCCCCGGTATGAAGCACGCCATGGATTTCAACGGCTACTTTGGGGGTCCGGTGCGCCTGCCGCTGCTGCCGTTGACCGCCGATCTGAAAGAAGAGGTCGAGCAGCTGATGGCCGACATACGCAATTGACAAGAGCCCGCCGGTTTACATTCGCGCTGAGTGCCGACCCGCAGCCATTTAGATCACCCAGCCTTGTGATCCTCGTCGCATTGCGTTACTATTATTTGAACGAACGTTCGAACTTTCATGGCATCGTCTTCTTCAGTGACGTCGGTAGCTTCAGTTCGCCGTCGTCCTGCCAACCCGGACCTCCCTGCTGAAAGTCGCTTTGATCGCCGGCTGGGCAAGATTCTGGTGCACGCGACCGAAGTCTTTTACGAAAAAGGATACGAAGGCGCATCCATGCGGGACCTTGGCCGCTCCAGCGGCATGTCCTTGTCCGGGCTTTACTACTATTTCGAGTCTAAGGAGAAGCTGCTCTACCTGATCCAAAAACATACCTTTCGCACGATCGTGGAGCGGCTCCGCGAGCGCCTTGATAAAGTTTCGGATCCCGAAGAGCGCATTCGCGTTTTCATCCTCAACCATCTGGAGTATTTTCTTGCCAACCAGAAGGCGATGAAGGTTCTTTCGCACGAGGCCGAGGTGCTGAAAAACGGTTTCGGGGCTGAGATCGCGGCCCTGAAGCGCGAGTACTACCGCATATGCGTCGGACTGCTGGACGACTTTAAGGTGGCAAAGAAGTTAGAGTTTTCGAGTCGGATGGCGGTGCTGAGCTTGTTTGGCATGATGAATTGGATTTATACCTGGTACAACCCACGGGTCGACGCCAATGCGGAGGAATTGTCGCGCGGAATGGGTGACATTTTTTTGCGAGGAATCAGCGCCGCAGCTCAGCGCAACCCAACCCACAGTAAACAGTCCCAGAAAAGAAATCAGTATCGGACAAAACTCAGATCTTAGACCGAACGATAAGGAGTTTGATTATGGCTACTACATTGCAACCGGCAGCGGAGGAGAGCACCAGGCAACTAGTCAACTACCGCGCCGATGGCGGCGTCGCGGTGATCGAGATGTTTGATCCCCCCGCTAACACCTACACCTATGAAATGAACCGGCAGTTCGATGAGGCCATCCTGAAAGCACGCATGGACAACAGCGTTTACGTCATCGTGCTCACCGGTTCCGGTGACAAGTTTTTCTCCGCCGGCGCTAATATCAAGATGCTGGCCAGCGTTGACCCCACATTCAAATATTACTTCTGCCTCCACGCCAATGAGATGCTACTTCGACTGGAGCATACCCCGAAATTGGTGATCGCGGCGATCAACGGACACTGCGTCGGCGGCGGACTGGAAATCGCCATGGCCGCAGACATTCGCATCGCGCGCCAGGACGCGGGGAAGATTGGATTGCCAGAAGTAAATCTGGGCGTGCTTCCCGGAACCGGCGGCACGCAGCGGCTTTCGCGAATCGTGGGGAAGAGCAAGGCCATTGAGTTGATGGTCACTGGGAATACGTTTTCCTTTGAGGAAGCAAAGGAATTCGGGATTGTGAACGACATTTTTGACCGCGACGGCTTCATGGAAAACATCCTGGAGTACGCGCGCCAGTTCTGTCCACCGAACAAAGCGGCCAAAGCCGTGGGACGCATCAAGCGCGCGGTGCAAACCGGCTGGGAAATCCCGCTGGAGTCCGCCCTGGCCGTGGAACGCGAAAATCAGCAGTTGCTTTTCCAGAGCGAGGACGCTAAGGAAGGCCTGGCTGCCTACGTGGAGAAGCGACCGGCAGTTTTCAAAGCGAAATAGTGCCGTCAATATGGAGGACGGGCTTCTCGCCCGTCCGGCCCGGCCTTCATCGCTCTCTCAATTGGATAAAAGATGATTACAGCTAGCAAAACAAAAGTCTCCTCAGGACGATTGCTGATCGACGGCCAGTGGAGCGATGCTTCGAAACACTTTGACACCACCAATCCCGCAACCGGCGAGGTTCTGACTCAGATTGCCGAAGCTTCCGCTGCCGACGTTGACCGCGCTGTTCAAGCAGCCCGCCGTGCTTTTGAAGACCGCAGCGGCCCGTGGCGCAAAATGTCCGCCAGCGAGCGCGGAAGGCTGATCTGGCGTTTGGCCGATCTGCTCGAAAAGAACATCGACGAATTCGCCGAACTCGAAACTCTCGACAACGGCAAACCGATTTTCGAATCCCGCAACGTCGACATGCCGATGGTGGTCGATGTTCTGCGCTATTACGCAGGCTGGGCAACCAAGATTCATGGCGAGACGGTCAACACCCATGAGACCGCTTTCACCTACACTTTGCGCGAGCCCGTGGGCGTGGTAGGCATGATCGTTCCGTGGAATTTCCCGCTGCTGCTGGCCTCGTGGAAGATTGGCCCGGCCTTGGCTTGTGGCAACACCATTGTCTGGAAGCCGGCGAGCCTAACGTCGCTGAGCGCACTGCGATTCGGCGAACTGGCAGTTGAAGCAGGCGTGCCGGCGGGCGTGCTAAACATTGTTACAGGCCGGGCGGAGATCGGAAGAGCGCTCGTCCGGCATCCCGGAATCGACAAGATCGCATTCACCGGATCGACTGACGTGGGCAAGGAGATCATGCGTACCGCAGCCGACACCATGAAGCGCCTGACGCTTGAGCTCGGCGGCAAATCTCCCAACATCGTTTTCGCGGATTCCGATATCGATAACGCCGTCAAAGGCGCGATCACGGGTATCTTCTATGGCAAGGGTGAAGTCTGCAACGCAGGCTCGCGCCTGTTCGTCGAGAGCAAAGTGCAGGACGAGTTTCTCGAAAAACTCGTGGCTCGCGCCAAGAAAATGCAGCCCGCCGACCCGCTCGATCCCAAAACCCGCATGGGAGCAATCGTCAGCCAGGATCAGATGCAAACCGTTCTCGGCTATATCGAGGCCGGCAAGAAGGAAGGCGCGAAGCTGTTCGCGGGTGGGAACCGGGTTTCCGTGGATGGCGGCAAGGGCTTCTTCATTGAGCCCACGATCTTCGGTGGCGTGAAGAATGACATGAAGATTGCCCAGGAGGAAATCTTCGGTCCGGTGCTGGCGACATTGAGCTTCGATGATGTGGACGAGGTGATCAAGCAGGCCAATGACAATCCGTATGGCCTTGCGGCCGCGGTCTGGACGCGCGATGTAAAAAAAGCGCATTACGTTTCGCGGCAACTGCGGGCCGGGACAGTGTGGATAAACACCTATGGCCTGATGGATGCATCGTTAGCGTTTGGTGGCTACAAGAGTTCGGGCTTCGGCCGGGAACTGGGAGTTCATGCCATCGAGCACTACACGGAGCTGAAGACAGTTTGGCTAAACATGGGATAAAGCTAAGATTTTTGGTTGAGGGGAATCAAACAAATGCCAGGTAAGGTTGCAAAAATCGGAACCTTCAGCGACTGGGTCGGCTTGTTTGACGATTGGCGAAAGGACATCGGCGTCAACCACGACGAGATTGCCAATTTCAAGTTCGACACGCTTTATGGAGCAATCGAAACCGACGAAATCCAGTTCGGCGCCTTCAAAGGCCGCCGCAAGTGGGAAAACCTGCGCCAGGTGCCCACCCAGCAGATGCGCGATGCTCTGATCAACTTGATCGTCTATCAAGGCGACACGGAGTTTGCCAGCGTGGAGCAGCAACGGCATTTGTTCGAGATGGCTCCGACGGATTGGGATCGCAAGGCGCTCACGCGGGTGATGATCGAAGAAATGCGCCACGGCTGGCAGATGTGCGCGCTACTGGTCGAGCACTTCGGCTACTCAGGTAAAGTTGAGGCGCAGAAAATGCTGGAGCGCCGTGCCTTCGAGAACAAGCGTCTGCTGGGCGCGTTCAACGTCGACGTGGATAACTGGATGGACTTTTTCACCTACACCGACTTCGTCGATCGCGACGGCAAATTCCAGTTGCAAATGCTGAAGTACTCGGCCTTCGCCCCGCTCGGGCGCTCCATGTCGTACATGCTGCGCGAGGAGGCATTCCACATGGGTACCGGAAACGACGGACTCCGCCGGATTGTGGAGGCGGGCGTGATCCCGGCATGGCTGATCCAGAAATATCTGAATAAATGGATTTCCAGTTCGTACGATCTGTTTGGCACCGACAACTCATCATCGGCGCACTGGGCTTATGTCTGGGGAGTCAAGGGCCGTTACGACGAACCGAAGAATCTGCAGGAAGCCAAGGTCGACGAATTGAACGACTACAACCGGCATCTGTACCGGGACGAAGTGGCCGGACTAATCGAGCGGTTCAATACTGTGTTGAAGCCGGGAGAGCCCAAGCTGTACGCGCCGAATATCAAGTTCAATCGCAACATCGGCCGCTGGGCAGGACAGAAGTTCCACGCTCAGACCGGCGAACCGGTAGATGAAAAGGGCTATGAGCAACACGTAAGAGACTTCATGCCGACGACAGAAGATAAGAAGTTGTTGCTGGACATCATCGCCAACGAAAAGAAATGGATTGCGCCAAAAGAGGGTGCGCGCGATCCACTCTCGTCGATCGGCGAAGTCCGCAAATCGGCAATTAACTTGTAGCTCCGGGGGCCGGCAGGGACTTCGCCCGCCCAAAGTCCATGTGGGGACGGGTCTCTGACCCGTCCGGGCCGAGCATCGCTCGGCAGGTCTTTCTTCGCTATGAGCGCAACAGCCGCCGACATTTCGAAACAGGAGCCTACCGCGCCTCGCCCATACACAATGGGTGAACTTATGGTCGCCACCGCCGCCCGCGAAATCCATGATGGGGAAATTGTCTTTGTCGGCATGCGCCTGCCCCTGATTGCATTCGTGGTGGCGAAAAAGACGCATGCTCCCAATGCCGTAGGGTTATTTGAAAATGGCGTGATTCGGACGACCCCTGCACCCGAGTTGGTCTACACCATGGCCGACCCGCCCAACATCCTGGGTGCGACGCAATGCCTGGACATGCTCGGGGTGATGAGTTTGCTGCAGTCCGGCCGGGTCGATCTAGGGTTTCTGGGAGCTGCGGAGGTCGACCGTTTCGGCAATCTGAACTCCACCGAGGTGCGCGGGACGAAAGGCAGCACTCGCTTGCCCGGTTCTGGAGGCGCTTGCGACATCGCATCGCTCGCTCATCGCTTTATAGTTCTCCTGGAACACGGCAAACCACGCTTGCCCGAACGCGTGTCGTATATGACCAGCCCGGGCAACGGAGATGGTCCCGGCTGGCGTAAGCGTGCGGGTCTGCCGCGCGGAGGACCATCCGCGGTAATCACGACCAAAGCCGTGCTGCGTTTTGGTGAAGACGGAGAAGCATATCTCGCTTGCGTTCATCCGGGAATTGAAGTGGACGATGTGCTCGGTAATACGGGTTGGAAGTTGCGTGTAGGCGACGACGTAGCGCAGACGTCCGAACCGACCGAGGAAGAGCTGAAAGCGATTCGCGAGTACGACAAACAGGGTTTCTGGACACGATAGGACTTTGTGGCGCGGGCGCCCTCGCCCGCGCGGCATGCCCATGGCGACACAACCAGCTACGAAGTATTCCCGCATTGCCCTGGAGCTTCATGCTCCGGTCGCACGCATTTCTCTGGATCGTCCGCCGCTGAACATTATCGACATTCCGATGATGGAAGAGCTGGCCGAGGCGTTGACCGAGATCGAGGCGCGGATTGAGATCTCCATTCTGATTATTAGCGGTTCTCAAACAGCCTTCTCCGCCGGGGTAGACGTCGCGGCCCACACTCCCGACAAGGTCGAGCAGATGCTCGCGAAGTTTCATGGAGTCATCCGGATGTTGATTGCCTCGAGGAAGGTGAGCATCGCCGCCGTGCATGGCAATTGCCTGGGCGGAGGCGCTGAACTTGCCATGGTCTGCGATCTGGCATACACCTCGGAGCTGGCCACCTGGGGATTTCCGGAGATCAAGCTGGGATGTTATCCGCCGGTAGCCGTCACCGCACTGGCCGCGCTCGTGGGACCGAAACACGCAGCCGATCTTGTGCTCACCGGGCGCAGCATCACGGGCAGGGAAGCGGCAGGCATCGGCCTGGCCAATTGCGTCGTGCCTGAAGTCGATCTCGAACATGCCGTGCAGGACGCGGTTCATCATCTTTCGCAGCTCAGCCCGGCCGCGCTGGCCATTGCCAAGAAAGCGATTTACGCCTGGGATTCAATCCATTTCGATAAGGGTCTCGCCCGGGCGGAGAAGATTTACTCTGACGAATTGATGAAGACGGAAGATGCGCAAGAGGGTATCAATGCCTTTCTAGAAAAACGGCCGCCAGTGTGGAAGTGCAAGTAGAAATGTCTAAGGTACTGACAATGCGCGAAGCGATTGCCGAACTGGTACCCGATGGCGCCTCCGTGGCTCTCGGCCTGCAGATGGAACAGATGATCCCCTTCGCTGCCGGGCATGAGATCATTCGTCAAAGAAAGCGCGGCCTCACGCTAATTGGACCGATCTCGGACATTCTCTTTGATCAGATCATCGCCGCGGGTTGCGTCGAACAAGTCATTGCCGCCTGGGTCGGAAATGTGATGATGGGATCCGCCTACAACTTCCGCCGCGCCGTCGAACAGAATGGGATGAAGGTTTTCAACATGACCAACTTCACCGTGGCTTTGGCTCTACAAGCCGGCGCCATGGGCGTGCCCTTCCTTCCTACTCGAACCGCGTTGGGCAGCGATGTCGCGAAGAATAATGAATTCTTCGCGATCATCGAGTCGCCGTTCGAGCCGCCTAGCTCGTGTGGGGACGGGCGCCCTCGCCCGTCCAGGCCGAGCGAAGCTCGGCAGCTGCTGGTGCACCTGCACGCGGTGCGTGCGCTGAACCCCGATGTCACCATCGTCCACTTGCAGCGGGCCGATCGCGAAGGCAATGCTCACTGCTGGGGCAATTTCGGCGTGATGATCGAAGGAGTTCGAGCCGCCAAGCGCGTGATCGTTGTGGCCGAGGAGATCGTCGAGCCCGAGGTGATCGCCAGCGATCCCAATCGCACCGTGATTCCCGGCTTTCTTGTAAACGCCGTGGTCGAGTGTGCTTCCGGTGCGCATCCCTCGCCCGTCCAGGGATATTACAAGCGCGACGACGCATTCTTTCGCCAATACCACGAGCAGACCAATACGAAGGCCGACAGCGACGCATGGCTCGATCACTGGGTGTACAGCGTGGCCGACCGTCGCGCCTATATGAACCAACTGGGGTCGTGCCGCGTCGAGGAGCTAGGCGTGAAGCAGCACGCCTATGCCGCGCAAGCGGATTTTGGGTACTGAAATGCAGCATTTAGCAATTGGCACTTAGCAATTAGTCGTTTGGTTCCGCCGAGTTCAAAGCTGACGGGCCAAGTGCTAACTGCCAAATGCCAAGTGCGCGCGGACATGAAGAAAGAACTGATAGAACTCACCGTCAACGGCCGCTCTCACGAGCTGGCTTTCGAGCCCAGCAAGCTGCTGCTCGATGTCTTGCGTCAGGATCTCGAACTCACCGGATCCAAGCGCGGCTGTGACGATTCTTCCTGCGGCGCCTGCACCGTGCTGATGGACGGAATCCCGATGATGTCGTGCACCATGCTGGCCGCTAGTTGCGAGGGTCAGGAGATCACAACGGTCGAGGGTGTGAGCGAGCATGGAAGTCTTGCTGCCATTCAGAAAGCCTACGGCGACTGGGGCGGAGCGCAGTGCGGCTATTGCACTCCGGGATTCATCATGACCGTTAAGCATCTGTTGGCCGAAAATCCAGATCCGACGGAGCAAGAAATTCGCGGGGCCCTGAGCGGAAATCTCTGTCGCTGTACCGGCTACAGCCAGATGTATCAGGCCATCAAGGCTGCGATTGATGCGAGCAGAAGGGAATGGCAGCAGTGAACATCAACTCTAATCTTGTCGTTCCGAGCGAAGCGAGGAATCTGTAGTGGCCAACGATCCACGACGAACGACCAACGACTTCTCCATCATCGGCAAACCCACGGCCATGGTCGACGCCGCTGGCAAGACCACCGGCGCCGGCAAGTACACCGACGACCTTAGCCTGCCCGGGATGCTTGTCGGTAAAATCCTGCATTCACCTTACCCGCACGCCCGCATTAAACGCATTGACACCAGCCGCGCGGAGAAATTGGAAGGCGTGGTTGCGGTTGTCGTCGGCAAGGACGCGCCCAATCCCTACGGCATTCTTCCCGTCGGCCATGACGAGTACGCTTTGGCCTTGGATAAAGTCCGTTACGTTGGCGACAACGTCGCCTGTGTCGCTGCAGTCGACGAGGCCACGGCGGATCAGGCGCTGGAGCTCATCGATGTTGAATACGAGCTTCTGCCTGCCTACTTCGATCCCGAAGAATCGATGAAGGCGGAGACCGACCTCATCCACGACAACAAGCCGCACAACCTCGAAAAGGACTATCACCACGTATTCGGAGATCCCGAGAAAGGGTTTGCCGAAGCCGACCAGGTAGCCGAAGCTCGCTTCATTGCTAACGAAGTCACTCACGCGGCCATGGAGCCACATTCGACGCTCGCGGCCTTCGAAATCGATCCCCACACCGGCAACCGCGGGCGCTTAACGGTCCAGTCCTCGACCCAGGTTCCTTACTACCTGCAACACAAGCTGTCGTTGGTGCTCGAAATGCCGATGGCGCAAATTCGTGTCATCAAGCCGCTGGTGGGTGGGGGCTTCGGCGGAAAGAGTGAAGTCATCCCGCTCGAAATCATCGCGGCAATTGCGGCAAGAAAAGCGCTCGCCCCGGTGAAAATCACCTACACGCGCGAAGAAGTCTTCTGGGCACACCGCGGCCGCCCGCGCACGATCATCGATCTGAAGACCGGCATCAAGAACGACGGCCGCATCACCGCGGTCAAAGCACGCGTGGTCCAGGATGGCGGTGCATATTGCTCCTACGGAGTCGTAACCATTCTTTATTCGGGCGCGCTGCTGGGCGCGCTCTACGACATCCCCAACATTCAATATGACGGCTATCGCGTCCTGACCAACAAGCCAGTTTGCGGCGCGATGCGAGGCCACGGCACCGTGAACGTCCGGTTCGCGTTCGAATCGCAGCTAGATGAACTTGCCGCCAAGATCGGAATCGATTCCGCCGAGATTCGCCAACGCAATCTTCTCCAGCCGCCCTGCATCACCGTGAACGGCCTGCGCGTACAGAGCTACGGATTGCCGGAATGCATCGAGAAAACTGTCGAACGCTCAGGTTGGAAACAACGCAAGGGCAAGCTGCCCAAAGGCCGCGGCTTGGGGATTGCTTGCAGCCACTATGTGAGCGGAGCCGCCAATTCGATCATCCGCTCTGACATGCCGCACTCTACGGTGAATATCAAGATCGATCGCGACGGCGGAGTCGTCGTGTACACCGGAGCTTCGGAAATCGGACAGGGCTCCGACACCATGACGGCTCAGATCACTGCCGAAGTTTTGGGATGCTCTCTGGGTCGGATCAAGATTGTGGCCGCCGACACCGACCTCACTCCCATCGACATCGGCTCCTACTCCAGCCGCGTAACCTTCATGGCAGGCAACGCCACATTGCGCGCATCGGCAGAAGTGAAGAAACAAATTGCCTTAGCAGCCGCTCGCAAAATGAACTGCGCGCCCGAAGACTTGATCTTTCGAAGCGACGTCGTTTACAAGCAGGGAAGCGCCCCGCCTGTTGTTTCGAAGGCAGCGGATGACGAGGTCACTCAGTCGGGAGCCTCGGTCAGTGGCCGCGTCGAAGGACAAATCCTGCGCGGCTCCTTACAGCAAAAGCGCAAAGATGAAGGCCCGAAAGACTGGATGACGTTCGAAGAAGCCGTGGTCGCCGCCATCGATTTCCACGGCGCTCTCACCGGAACGGGTTCCTACGCGCCGCCCCCGGATGCACGCGGCGGCAAACACAAAGGCGCTGGAGTCGGGCCTTCGCCCGCATACTCCTACTCGGCCCAGGTCGCTGAAGTCAGCGTCGACGAAGACACAGGCGAAGTAACCGTCCACAAGGTCTGGGCCGCGCATGATTGTGGCCGCGCACTGAATCCGGTTTCAGTCGAGGGCCAGATCATCGGCTCCGTCTGGATGGGCATGGGCCAGGCCCTCACTGAAGAAATGATTTGGAAAGACGGCATGCTGATGAACCCAGGCCTCCTCGAATACCGCAGCCCTTCGTCAGTAGAATCGCCGGAGGTCGAACCCATTATCGTGGAGAGCATTGACCCCGAGGGGCCATTCGGCGCGAAAGAGTGCAGTGAAGGCTCACTGGCAGCGACCATTCCAGCAATCGCAAACGCGATCTACGACGCAGTTGGAGTCCGTCTCCACGAGTGTCCGTTCACCCCGGAGCGTGTGTTGTCGGCCCTGCGCGCGAAAAAGAACGCGAAGCACATCAATCTCACCGAAGGCATCGATCCAACCGCGCCCGCAAGATTTCGCGAACATGGCGGATCGCTGTGGCATCGCGGCAAGGGACCAGACCGCCATCCCCTCGACCCGTCGCGCCGCGAAACCCCGGCCTCAGCGCGAGGTGACGATTGAGCCTCCCGCAATTCAAGTTGCTGCGGCCCCGCACGCTGGAAGAAGCGCTATCGCTGCTGGCAAAGCATAGCGACCGTGTGGTCGCGGGCGATTCGCCCGCGCGTGTCCCGCTTGCACACAACGTCCGAATCGTTGCCGGAGGTACTGACCTCATTCCATCCATGCGGCAAAAGTTATTCGAGCCCCAGTACGTCCTTGACATCCGTCACATCACGGGACTGAAAGGCGTTCGCGAGCAGCAGGGAAGCGGCGTCGAGATCGGAGCCTTGACTTCGCTGACAGCCATCGAGCACTCGGATCTGCTTCGACGACGTTACCCAGTGCTGACCGAAGCCGCGGCGACTGTTGCTTCCCCCCTGCTTCGCAATATGGGCACGATGGGCGGAAATATTTGTCTGGACACGCGCTGTCTTTGGTACAACCAGTCGCTCACTTGGCGCAAGGGTTGTGGCTTCTGCATCAAGAAGGACGGAGATTTGTGCCACGTGGCCCCCGGTGGAACCAAGTGCTGGGCCGCTTTCTCCGGCGACACACCCCCGGCATTGCTGTGTTTGAATGCCGAGATTGAGATTGCCAGCACGTCTGGTGTACGGCGGCTGCCACTGCGCGACTTCTACACCGGTGACGGCGTTAGCTATCGCACGTTACAACCAAATGAGTTGGTCACGCGAGTGTTCCTGCCCGAATCTTCGGCGGATTATCGCGGTGTCTATCGCAAGCTACGGGTGCGAGGATCGATTGATTATCCGCTGGCCGGAGTCGCCGTGGTGATGAAACGCTCGAATGGCCACGTTGACGACGCACGTTTGGCGATCACGGCCGTCAATCCCGCGCCCGTGATGGTTAAGGGGGCAAGCGAGCTGCTAGCCGGCAAAATAGTAGATGAAGCGCTGTCGGAAGCGGTAGGCGATCTGGCCGCGAAAACCGCCAAGCCCTTGACCACTTCGGCGCTGACGCCGGAGTACCGCAGAGAAATGATTCGGGTGTTCACCAAACGTGCGGTGCTGGAAGCAGCCAGCAACTAGAAGGATATTGCTTCTCCGTTTAGAGTATTGTCATCCCGAGCAACGCGAGGGATCTGCAGTGCCTCACCATGATCACAGACTGCCACATCCACATTCAGCCTCTCGAAATGTTCAAGCCGCATGCCCTTGAACTGATGAAACAGAAGCGCGCGAACTTCGACGAAATCGCCGAGTTTTGCCGCTCCCCTAAAGCTTTCCTGAAGTATCTCGACAAGGCCGGGATCGACCGTGCGATGCTCATCAACTACGTGGCCCCCGAAGTTATCGGCTTCACGTCCGGCGTGAACCAGTTCGTCGCCGACTACGTCAAGGAGAATCCCAAGCGGCTGCTTTCCTGCGGCAGCCTGCATCCACGGCATACTTCCAACATAATGGCCGACGTGGAGCAACTTCTGCGGCTGAACATCCAGATGATCAAGATTCACCCGCCGCACCAGTTGCTTTTTCCCAACGATTACCTGACCGGCGTGACGGAACTCGAGATCATCTATCGCGCCGCTGAAGCCAACGGCATTCCGGTCATGTTTCACACCGGAACCTCGATCTTTCCCGGCGCCCGCAACAAGTACGGCGATCCCATCTACGTTGACGACGTCGCCGTCGATTTCCCCAAGCTGAAAATCCTGCTGGCGCATGGCGGACGCCCGCTGTGGATGCAAACCGCATTCTTCCTGGTGCGACGCCACCCAAACGTATTCTTAGATATCAGCGGCATTCCGCCCAAGACCTTATTGAAATATTTTCCGCGCCTGCAGGAGATCGCCCATAAATCTCTGTTCGGCACGGACTGGCCTGGACCGGGCGTTCCCGACATCAAACGAAATCTCGATGAGTTCCGTTCGCTGCCCTTGCCGCCAGAAACACAACAGCAGATTCTGAGCGGAACGGCGCTGGGGATTTGGCCCGCCGCGTGAGAATCTTAAAGCGGCCTTCAGCGCGAGGTGAACAAATGCCCCATCTTCTCTTTCTTAGTTTTGAGGTAGTCCTCAGCATGGCTGCTGGGCGTCACTTCGCAGGGAACGCGTTCGACTACTTCAATTCCACCTCGTTCAAGCGCCGCAACTTTATCGGGATTATTTGACAGCAAGCGTACCTTGGACACGCCCAGCGCCTTCAGGATTCCCGCCGGCATCGCGAACGCGCGCAGATCAGCTTCGAACCCCAGGCGCTCGTTCGCTTCGACGGTATCGAGCCCGGCGTCCTGCAACTCGTAGGCCTGCAACTTGGCCATCAGGCCAATGCCGCGCCCCTCCTGCTGTTCGTAGATCAACACTCCTGCGCCTTGCTCGGCAATCATGGCCAGCGCCATCTCCAGTTGCTGACGGCAGTCGCAGCGCAGCGACCCGAAAACATCTCCGGTGAGGCATTGCGAATGAATGCGAACCAGTGGCGGCACAGAGCGCACGTCGCCCATCACCAGGGCCACGGCCTCTTCCTTACGCGGGGCATCTTTCAGATTCGTACTCTCGCCGGACTCTCCCTGAAATCCGAAAATGCGGAACGAGCCCCAACGGGTAGGGAACTCCGCGGACGCAACCTGCCGAACTGACTGGGCACTCACAACAACATTATAGCGGGATGCTGGACGGAGCCGTTGTCACCGCATTGTAAAGTCAGCAGATGTTCTGGCCCACGGCCTCATCAGCCGGAAAGCAGCAAGTCTGTATCGAGCATGCCGTAAACCTCTAAATCCACGTACTGACCCCATTTCAAAATGTGTTGCGGCAGCCGGCCTTCGTGTTTCATCCCTATCTTGCGCAAAATATTTCCCGATGCGACGTTGTTCGAGAAGTACGAGGCGTAAATGCGATGCAGATTCAGTACTTCGAATCCATACCGTAGCACGGCGCGCGCCGCCTCGGTGGCGTAACCCTTTCCCCAGTAGGGCGTGCCGATCCAGTAGCCAAGTTCCGCACGCTGATGCTCCTTTTCCAATCGAAGTCCCGTGCCTCCCAATAAAGCGGAGTTCTCGCGAAGCACGATGGCGAACGCTACTCGTTCGTCAGCGGCGTCCTGCCACTCGGTGATAAACGCTTCGGCGTCCGCCACCGAATAGGGATGTGGAATGCGCAGCGTAGTGGCTGCGACCTCGCGCGCACCCGCGAGTCGAGCCAGTTCGGGCACGTCGGCCAGGATATGCGGCCGCAGCAGGAGGCGATCGGTATGAAGAGTGGGAGTCGTCATCTAAGGGTTTGACTTTACCAAGCCGCGTACCGGTACCGCCGCGGCCGCTCCGGCAACACTTTGATCAACACGATACCAGCCACGAAGCCTCCCACATGAGCCCAGAACGCGATCCCACCAGTGGTCTGGCTGGTCTCCGCAATCGAGGTCGCCGCCCCGCTCACGAACTGTACGAAGAACCAGTATCCCAGCACCAGCCATGCCGGCAGCTGGAAGAAAAAAATCGGCGGAAACCACATCATCACGCGGGCTCGCGGATAGAGTATGAAATACGCTCCCATCACACCGGCAATGGCCCCGCTCGCCCCTACGCTCGGCACGTTCGACCCAGCGTTGAGCAGGATGTGAGCAACCGCTGCCGCGTAACCGCTGACCAGATAAAAAAGTAGATAAGTGAAGTGGCCGAGATAATCTTCAATATTGTCGCCGAAGATCCAAAGAAACCACATGTTGCCGATCAGGTGCAGCCACGAGGCATGCAAGAACATCGAGGTGAGAATAGGAAGAAATAGTCCAGCCAGGGAAGACGCGGACCCGGCCGCCAACGCTCGTTCGAAGCGCAGAGGCACCACCCCAAAGTGATACATCAAGCTGTTCAAAGCCCGATGCCCCTCTCCGCCAACCGACAATTCAAATAGGAACACCACCGTGTTCAGAGCGATAATGAAATACGTAACCAACGGAGCGCTGAACCGGGGCGTGTCGTCGCGAATGGGGATCATGAGGGATCAGATTGCGTAAACTGGTAATTTAGTAATCGGGTAATTGAACCACCGAGCTCGCGCTGGAAGCACCGTATTCCCGAGTCTAGCTTCTAAATTACCAAATTACCCGATCGCCCAATTACAAAATTCCCCATGAACGCGGTTCTCATTATCGACAAGCCCGCCGGCCTGACCTCGCACGATGTGGTCAATCGCGTACGCCGCATCCTGCAAGAGAAATCGGTGGGACATCTCGGCACGCTAGATCCGCTGGCCACGGGAGTACTGCCACTGGTGATCGGCAATCTGACCCGTCTGGCCCAGTTCTATACCTCATCCGAGAAAACCTATGAGGGCACCATCCGCTTCGGGTTTGCTACCGACACCTACGATGCCGAGGGAGAGCCTACCAGCGCGGCACAGGCAGTTACCTTGTCGTTGGACCAAGTCCGCCAACTCGCCAGCCGATTCCAAGGCGTGATCGAACAGGTGCCACCCCCTTTCTCGGCCAAGAAAATCCAAGGCGTGCCCGCCTATAAGCTGGCTCGCAAGCACGCGGAAGTTTCGCTGAAACCAGTTAAAGTAGAGGTTAAAGAGTTCGAGATTTCGGGGCTTGAAAATGACCGCGCCAGGTTCCATGCCCGCGTCGCCTCTGGAACCTACATGCGTTCCGTAGCCCACGACATGGGTCAGTTAATAGGCTGTGGAGCCCACCTAGAGTCGCTGCGCCGGACCGCCGTCGGCGAATTCGAACTAGCCGATGCTCATACGCTAGAAGAACTGGCTGCAGTTGTGAAGACGGGCCAGACGGAAGATCTCTTCATCCATCCCCGCAAACTTCTGCCGCAATTTCCGTCGGTCACCGCCAACGAGGAAATGGCCGCACGCATCCGCACCGGCCGCCCCGTGAATTTGCCCGAACTCTCCCAGGCCAGGCTGGTGAAGGTCTTCGCCGGGCAAAGGGAACTAATCGCAATCGCAACCCGAGTCGCAGGCACATTGTTTCACGCCAAGATCGTGCTGACGGGAGAACCGCAACTGACGAATCCGGAGGCGATGTAAGCGAGCGCGCCCCTCGTCGCTCATCCCTGGTCCTGAAAACTTCCGATGCAATGTCCGATAATAGGTATTATGTAAAGTCGCTACAGCGCAGACCTTGATTCCTAGTCTGCGTTCAGAAACTCTTCGGAATCAAAACAACCCTATCCCTTTCGTCATTTTTTGGATCCAACAATGCGCCAAGGCTCTCGTCCAGTGTAGCCAGCCTCCCCTTCCTGTGCATGGCCAGCCCAAGCAGATAACCATCTGTTACTTGATTATGTCCCACGAGCCGCCGTTGGAAGCCCCGGACGGCATCCTCGACCGGCAGATCGTCTGCCCAAAAATGATGGGTTGGATGGTTGACATTGAGCGCGAGGAGGCGGACCGCTTCCGGCACGGTCAAGAAGTCCGGCGAGAAAGCGGGATTGGAAACGATTCTGACGAACGCACATTCGGTGAACGGGCAGGTCGCCCATCCCTGTCTACCATGTCGAGAAAACCAAGCCTGCACTCTCTCATGGGCGCGATGAGTTGGCCACGCCAGGGCAATCAGAGCACTTACGTCGAGCAAAAAAGCAGTCACTCCAACTCGTTCTCCAATTCCTTGACCCGCTCCGTTGTGACCTCAGGGGAATCCGGTGGGAGCACGACAACATGGATGCCATTGACCACCTTCGTGGCCATTGGCGCGTTCAATCCCCGTCGCACTAGTTCCGACACCGCCTTCCCCAAGGCCAAAGAGCGGCTTTCGGCATAGCTCCGCACCACCCGAAAGACATCATCATCAAGGCTAAGAGTCGTACGCATGGCACAATGATGTCATATTTCTCAATTGATGTCAACGTTGCCACAAATAGCATCATGCTTGATGATTGATGCTCAATCCCGATTCACGACATCGGCCGGAGCCATTGCGCCAGATCGTCGCGGAACTGCCTCAACGCCTCCAGCCTCTCGGGCGTGGCTTCAACGATCTCCTGCTTGGCCTGAAAAACGCGCCGGCCTCCGACCTCAACTAGAACGCCGATAGCTTCTCCCATCTGCCATCCCGGCGTGCCCAGCATCTGCAACCCGTCGGCGGCAGGCACCAGCAGCGCAATGCAATTATCCCGCACCACTCCGACGCATTTGGGAAAGCGGTCGAAAACCTTTAGCTCGAATCCCGCCAGGTAGATTTGCTGGAGTTGTTCCGCCGGATCCATAGAGGAATTGAATCATTGAGTCATCGGCTCATTGACTCAATCTCGCATTGACTCAATCTCGCAATGATTCACATTCAATTCCTACATCTTGTACCGACCCAAATCCTCGTCATTCAAGCCTTCCAGCCACTTGCGCAGCTCCTCACTGGTCACGCGGTCGGAAGCCGTGGTCGCCAACTTGGAATTCTTCAGCACCTCATCCTCCACGAAGATCGGGCAATCCACCCGCAAAGCCAGGGCCAACGCGTCCGACGGCCGCGAATCGATGCTCACGATCCGCCCCTCGCGCTCCAGCCAGATCACGGCATAAAACGTGTCTTCCCGGAGCTCGGTCACCACCACCTTGTGAACCTGGGTATCCAACCCGACCAACACATTCTTGATCAGGTCGTGGGTCATGGGACGCGGCGTGCTGACTTTCTCAATCTCCAGCGCAATCGCATTCGCCTCGTAAATGCCCACCCAGATCGGCAGCACCGTGTCCGTCCCCGCATCCTTAAGGATCACGATCGGCATATTAGTCACCGGATCCATAAGTAGTCCCCGAATTTTCATCTCGACTTCCATCGTGATCTCCGGAAAAGCTCCTTATACCACTATTTGACCCAAAAGGCTGTTGGGAAAACTGCCGGTCGCAACCACAGTCACGTATCTGCCAACACTCGGTTGGGCGTGCTCGGGAGCGGTGAAATTGAACACCTTGTTCTGAGACGTCCGTCCGATCCACTGCCCCCGAACCTCGTTCTTGCCTTCAACCATTACTTCAAGAATTGTTCCTAGATACTTTTCATTGCGTTGCTTCTGGATTAGGCGCTGCTTTTCATTCACCACCGCCAAACGGCGCGCCTTCTCCTCGTCCGGGATCGCGTCCTCCAGATTTAACGCAGGCGTGTTAGGCCGAGGCGAATACTTGAACCCGAAGATGCTGTCGTATTTGACCTCGTCGAGCAGCGACAAAGTTTCCTCGAACTCAACCTCAGTCTCCCCCGGGAAGCCTACGATGACGTCGCTCGTAATACTGATCTCCCTGCGCGCCGCCTTCATCCATGAGATGCGCTCCAGATACTCGTCGCGCGTATAAAGCCGTTGCATTGCATCCAGCACCCGGGCCGAGCCGCTTTGCACCGGCAAATGAACGTGATCGCACAAACTAGGGACCGCGTCGATAGCCTCAATAATGTCGCGGCCAAAATCTCTGGGATGAGAAGTTGTGAACCGCACTCGCTTGATGCCTGGAATCTGGCCTGCCGCCGCCAGCAATTCGGCGAAGCTTTTCTTCCCTGCTGGGTCCTTGTAGGAATTCACATTCTGTCCCAGCAACTGGATTTCGCTGTAACCCAGATCGGCCATTTGTCGCGCTTCGGATAACACCGACTCTGATGTCCGGCTGCGCTCCTTGCCCCGCGTAAACGGAACCACGCAGTAAGCACAGAACTTGTCGCAGCCTTCTATGATGGTGATGTAGCCCCGGTGCGGATTGGTGCGGGCGGTGAATTCAGTCTCGAAGCACGCCTCGGTTTCGCGATCGTCTAATCCGGTGACGCGCTGCTTCCCTGCCTCGATCTGAATCAGCATCTGCGGCAGGTTCCGATAAGATGCCGATCCGCAAACCAGCGAAACATACGGAGCGCGCTCGAAAACCTTCTCGCCTTCCTGCTGCGCCACGCAGCCCAACACGCCAAACTTCTTGCCCTGTTTCTGATACTTCTTATAATCAGCGAGCCGATTGAAGACCTTCTGCTCGGCTTTGTCGCGAATGGAGCAAGTATTGTAGAGAACCAATTCGGCTTCTTCGACCGTCTGAACCTGCCGGTATCCCTCCGACACGAGCGTGCCCACGACCTTTTCGGAGTCGTGCGCATTCATCTGGCAGCCGAAAGTTTCGAGGTAAAAAGTCTTGTGGGGCTCACCCGCCATAGCTGAAGTCAGTATAACGCAGGACCCGCGCCACACAGCGCGGCGAAGGAATGGAGGCCGGGCGTCCCCGCCCGTCCTCCATTTGGGCGCAGCTCACCGCAACAGCTTCGATGGGCAGATCGGTAGGCGGACCGGCCCTTTATCGCAGGAGCGCGGCGTCACGATCTTGCTGGGCCCGTTCTCGTCATGAGGGCACGCCATCTGGCACCACGCCTCGCGAAACTTCTCCCACTTCGACTTTCCTTTCCGCTGCGGATGGGAATCGCGCTTTGGGCGGATGGAGTCAGCCATTTGCCTCGCCGTAGCGATGCCTTCAGTCGAGGAAATCCCCGCCCAAGTGATGTAAGCCATTGATTCGAGAGCGCCAGAAGCTGCGCCCTCTCCGAAGGCATCTAATAGATAGAGGTGTTTGTATGAAGCGATTTTCTCTCGTGGCGATCAGCTTGATTGTGGTGGCGGCGATTTCCGCCACGGCGGCGTCCAATCCGAGCAGCGCGAAACTGCCAGCGTTTCCGGGCATTCTGGCGAATGCGCGCTATGTCTACGTTGCCTCCTATGACGGCGACCAGTTCGATCCGAACCTTTTTGCCGAAGATCGGATTGCGATCAACACCGTGCAGAACGCCATTCAGAATTGGGGCAAACTGATGATTGTGTACAAGCCCACCCAAGCCGACATCATCATCCTGGTGACGAGCCGGCCGTCGGAAGATCTGCTGGCCGTGTACGATGCCCACGAGCATGGCAATTTTCTCTGGCGCGTCATGGGACGCGACGGTCTCCAGTCCAGCGAAACTCCCCTCATCACGCAATTTGAGAAGGGATTCGAGAGCGTATCGCAGCACAACGTGCGCTAGGCTACAGAGACGGTAACCGAGCGCCGAAAGCGTGTAACCATCAACTGACTGACTGCCCCACATCTCGCGGTTTTCGAGATGTGGGAGCTTGCCTTCAGACACTCCCGCCGCGGGAAAAACATCCAAAATGCCCTGCTCTACGTACTCCGAAGGGGAGCCCACACTCAATTCACTTCTTCATAGGAGACGTCCATGAGACTCAACTGCTGGAAATTCGAAGGTTGGAACTCTAAACGCTGGACGGTTTGCGGCATCGTCCTGCTTTCCTTTGCCGCTGGATCGCTCATTACTGCCCGCCTGGCGCACCTGAACCAAGTGAGGGCCGATAGCAATCGCATCTTTGAGCTTCGCGTTTATCATACGGTGCCGGGCAAGGTGCCGGCGCTTGAATCACGGTTTCGCGACACCACTTCAAAGCTACTCGCCAAACACGATCTGAAGGTTGTGGGTTATTGGGTACCTGAGGACGCTCCTTGGGACAACACATTCATCTTTATGGTGGCTCATTCCAGCCGGGAGGAAGCGAAAAAGAACTGGGACGCAATGCGGGCCGACCCGGGGTTTCAAGAGATGGTGAAATCCGAGCAGGCCAACAAGCTGGTGGAAAAGGTGGACTCGACGTACATGCGTCCGACGGATTTTTCCGCGATGAAGTAGTACCAGGTGCCCGGGTCTCGCGGCTTGCGAGACCTGGGACACTCGCAACTTAAATCAGAGCTCCCGAACGCAGCAACTCGTTCACAACTGTTTACTTGTTTTTACTCTGGATTAACACATCCGCTCGCCAGTTCAACTATGTTTGCGTCCGGGTTGGCCTCATTCGGATGAGTAGACCACCTACGCAGGATAGACGAATTGGAGGAGACCGTGATGAACATCAGACACGTTCGGACTTACCTCATCGTGTGCAGCTTGGTGGTCGTCGTGCCACCGCTTAAGGGACTCGTGCAGCAGAATTCAGATGCATCGAAAGCAGTATCTCAACCCGCGGAACGGGATGGGCAACACGATTTTGATTTCGAACTGGGCAGTTGGACAATTCATCTCAAGCGCCGCCTGCATCCCTTAACGGGCTCGACTACCTGGGTCGAATTTGACGGCACTTCCTTCACCCGAAAGATTTGGGATGGCCGCTCCCAGATCGAGGAGTTCGAAACCGATAGCCCTGCGGCCGGCCACATCGAAGGTCTGACCCTCCGCACCTACAATCCGCAATCCCACCAGTGGAGCCTCTATTGGGCCAACAGCAAGGACGGCACCGTCGTCCCGCCGCAGATCGGCGAGTTCAGGAATGGACAGGGCGAATTTTACGGTCAAGATACATTGAATGGCAAAGCTATTCTCATTCGATTTATCTGGTCGAACACCACCACGAATACGCCCCACTTTGAACAGTCCTTTTCGGAGGATGGAGGCAAGACTTGGGAAGTCAACTGGATTACGGATCAGACGCGGGTGAACGATGAATCTGACAAAGCCCACTCCGCGTCCACGGTTGCGGAACGCGATGGGCAGCACGATTTTGAGCCCCTGATTGGTGCATGGAAATATCACCTGAAGCGCCGCCAGAATCCCTTAACCGGCTCCAATACCTGGACCGAATTGAACGGTACCGGAGTCTGCTACAAGGTGTGGGATGGCCGCGCCGAGTTGGACACCATCGAGGTCGATGGCCCGACCGGCCACATCGAAGGTCTGACCCTGCGCACCTACAATCCTCAATCCCACCAGTGGAGGCTCTATTGGGCCAATAGCAAGACTGGCATCCTGGACCCACCCCAGGTCGGCGAATTCAAGAATGGACGCGGTGAGTTTTTCGCCCAGGATACGATCAATGGCAAAACCATCTCGATTCGATTTGTTTGGACGGACATGACCACAAGCACGCCCCACTTTGAGCAGTCATTCTCGGATGACGGAGGCAAGACTTGGGAAGTGAACTGGATCACGGATCAGACGCGGGTGAAAGATGACTCCGACAAAACGCACTGAACTGATCGCACGACCGGAAAACGATTAACCAGATTTTGAAATCCGGGTGCCCCAGGTCTCGCGGTTTTCGAGACCTGGGTTTCCCCTCAACTCTTCTGTCTCCTTCGAAAACTCCGAAAGGCGACCCTCACCGCAACATCTTCAGCGGACAAATCGCCATCTGCACCGGCCCTTTGTCCCGGCAGCGCGGCGTCACAATCTTGCTCGGCCCGTTCTCATCGCAAGGACAAGCCATCTGGCACCACCCCTCGCGAAACTTCTCCCACTTCGACTTCCCTCGTCCCCGCGGGTGGAAACGCAAACCGTTCTGTCCTTTGAGCATCCTCACCGGAATCACGTACCACGCGTCCTCCGGCACCAGGTACGCCACCAGAAAATCAATCTGCGTCTCGTCATAAGGCGCCAGCGGGTAGCTCGCAATCTTCACTACATAGCCGCCTGAGCACCCGCGCGTGGACTTCACCTGTACCCGCCAGAAGCAATGCCCCGAATCAAGAATGAAGTCATAACGCTCCTCTCCCCACGGTTTGGCCACACTAAAGCCCATGCCGGCAGCTTTGGCCAGAAACCTCGCCTCCGCTACTTCCCCATGACGTTTCGCGGTATCGACGCCGACGCCTTGAATATCGAATCCCTCAACGTCGAATCGTCGTCCCAAGCACTGTTCAAGTTCGCAATCGTATTTCTGATTTTCAGTTTGCATGACGACAAAGGCGCAGCCCCTGGGCTACGCCTGAGTTCCCTTTCTTAGATTGTAAAGAACGATGTGTGGCAAACGAAAACGCGACCCCAGCCTCGCCTCCAAAATCGCGAGACCCCGGCCGCGCCTGATCCACCAGCTTATAGCTTAACCCGCTCCGCGCGACTTAGCACAACAAAGTGGAATCCGCTTCCCATTCCGGGAATGAGCAATTCTGTCATCCTGATTGCCTGATTAGATAACCGTGTCGGCTCCTTTCCTCCGAGCCTTGGTTTGCTTGAGCGCACCAAGTCTACTCGGTCGTTTGGAAAAAACTGGGAAAAAACTGGGGGAAAAAACTGGGGACAGGGGAAAAAACTGGGGACAGACGGGACGTTCACCAATTTCCATTCGTCGAAAAATTGGGCAACGTTCCGTCTGTCCCCGGTCTACCCCGTCCCCGGTCTCCCCGGCTGGGCCTGTAGGATGCGGCTTTTTCGTGACAATCCCCGAGGCGCACGCTAGGATAAATTGAAGGCAAAAGAGCTATGATTCACAGCGTCAAAGACCTGTCACCCGACCAAAAGCTCGCCATTGAAAGCCTGCTCGGTCGTCCCATTTCCGAGGGAGAGCAAGTCAGCGTGCGCACCGTACCCGCTTCACCGGAATGGCTTACGTCCATCCAACAGGACGCCAGGAAAATGGGCACCGATAAACTCACGATGGAAGAAATCGACGCGGAAATTGCCGCAGGACGGCGTGAGCGCGGCCAGCGCCGCGGACAATGATTCGCGTTGTCATTGACACCAACGTTTTAGTTTCAGCATTTTTGACGAGCGGCGGCTTACCGGAGGCCGTCATCAATCTTGCCATTTCCCGCAAGGTGCAATGGTTTGCCTCCGAATCGGTTCTCGCCGAATACGAGGAAGTGCTGAAACGTCCTCGGCTCGCAATCGACTCTGGCAAGGCCGCAGACGCAATGGCCAGAATCCGGGCAATTGTCTCCGTGGTCTCACCGGCAGTACGCGTCGCAGCAGCCGGCGATCCTGACGATAATCAGTTTCTCGAATGCGCCGAGGCCGCCCAGGCCCATTACCTCGTTACCGGGAATATTCGCCATTTCCCAGAGGTCTGGAAAGAGACTCTAGTTGTGACGCCTCGCGAGTTCATTGACGCCTGGACGACGGCCCCCGACGACCTGCTCTAGGCTAGACTTCCGGTTGGGACCGCGCCTGCACGCTCGTAATTCACGATAATGACGCCTTTCGAGGTGACTGTGCTTTCCGTCACCTTGAATGCCGCCGGGATCGTGCCATCGGCAAACAATCGTTTTCCAGCGCCCAACGTTACCGGAAATATCTTCAGCCAGAGCGCATCGACCAAATCATGCTTCATGAGCGTCTGCACCAGATTTGCGCTTCCATAAACGTGCAAATCCGGTCCTTCCTGTTGCTTGATTTTGGTGATTTTGGTTTCATCTCACCGCAACAAGGCGGGTTAGCCGAGTCTTTCCTGACTTAAACAGCCCAACCTAAGGGTGCCCCACGCTCCAATTTAAGCTATGCGACTGTCGACAGTCTCTCCTTCCTCGACGAACGCCTGCATCCAGCCGAGGACGCGCGTCCATCCTTGGGCATGGCTGGCGCATGCCTGCGAATCGCCGGCGAATCCCTCTTGACGAACTTTCACTACCGTGCCCATCCCGACCCTCCGCGGCCCACGGTGTTGCAATCCGTGGACTTCGCGAGGCTCGAGTTCCCAGCGCACGACCGTCTTCAGCGGGCCGCTGTAACTCGCGATCCAAGTGTGGACCAACAGTCGAGGCGGATCGACTTCCAAATATTCGCCGTCCACACGGAACGACTTACCGTCCGCGCCCATGCCAACGCTTGACCACTTGCCACCTGGGCGAAGGTCGGCTTGCCACTCGGTGATGCGATACATGCCTTGCTGGCCCCACCATTGAGGCATCTGATGGGGATCGGTGATCGCCTGGAAGACGCGCTCCGGCGGCGCGGCGATGAAAATCTCCGCGACCACCGCATTTTGATCGGGAGTGATTGCACTCGTTGCCATGGAATCTCCTGCTTATTTCTCGACGAATTTCTTCAGCGACTCGACAACACCGGGCCAGCCGCCGCTGTAGTCCTTGCGGGCACCCGCTTCTTGCGCGAGACCGCTATGCGTGACCTTGACGTGCGTACCGTCTTTGGTTGGCGTCAACTCCCAGCGCACGACCGTGCGCCGGGTTTTGTCGTCGTGCCAATTCGCAATCCAGGTGTAGGACAGCAGGCGAGGCGGGTCGAATTCGAGCACCTCGCCCTGGCAAAAAAACTGGCTCACACCGTTGACGTTCAAAGTACTGTTCTTGGTTCCGAAGCGCCATTGTCCTCCCGGACGCGCATCCATTTCGAAGAACTCGGTCTGGCACTCGTCGCTATTCCACCAGCGCATCAGTTGTTGGGGATCAGTGAGCGCCTGAAACACTCGCTCCACCGGCGCGTTGATTTGCACTTCGCTAATGATTGCATCCTGATTGGGCGTGACTAATGTTGTAGCCATCGGGTTTGCTCCTCACTATTTTTCCAAGTACTTCTTAAGAGCTTCGACCAAGCCGGGCCAGCCCTGGCTGTATCCGATGCGTGCTTCGGGCAATTGTGCCAAGCCGCTGTGGGTTAACTTGACTCGCGTGCCCGCTGGACTAGGCGTCAGTTCCCATCGCACCACCGTTCTGGGCAAAGTATTTTCGTGCCAACTGGCAAACCAGGTGTAAGCCAGCGAATGCGGCGGATCGACTTCGAGAACCTCGCCGTGATGCTCAAATGCGCGCGCGCTGCCATCGGGGTTCTTGGCGTTCTTCTCTTGCGAGATGAATTGCCACTTTCCTCCCGGGCGCGCGTCCATTTCCCAGGCGGTAATCTCATGAGTGTCGCTAGTTCCCCACTGCAGTGCCTGATTGCGATCGATGAGGGCTTGGAAAACGCGCTGGGGTGGCGCGGCAATCTCGATTTCGCTGACAACCGCATCCTGATCGGGCGTGATTCGGGTCGTGGCCACGGGCATCTCCTTCGCGTGAGCTCTCTGCGGGTTGATCCGAACGCGGTTCGCCGGCGTAGCTTACCTGCGAACCGCGAGTCTTACTTACGGGTCAAATCGAAAACTTCCTTCATTTCTTTGCCATGGTCGGTGAAGGTCCATTCCTCGGTGTGGTGGTTGAGGTCAAGCATCGCGATCACCACGTGATCCATGTGGCCGGATTGCGGGTTGTCGACAATCCTGGACATTTGTTGTCTCGGCAAAAAGGTCACTTGTTCGGGCTGCGCGACTCTTTGCTTTCCTTGGCGTATTCGGCTTCGACAAAGTTCTTCAAGTTGGTCAGGTTTGCCCGCCAGAAGACGCGATACTGGTCCAGCCACGAGTCGACCGCTTTCAACGGCTCTGGGTTGAGCTGATAGAACCGGTGGCGGCCTTCGCGTCTTTCTTGCACCAAATGCGCCCGCCGCAACAGTCGCAGATGTTTCGAGATGGCAGGGCGCGAGACAGGAAAAGCTTTTGCGATCTGCCCCGCCGGGTGACTTCCCTGCCGCAGCAGGTCGAGCACGGCCCGGCGGGTGGGATCGGCTAGGGCGCTGAAGGTGGCCTCCGCCGAATAATGTGTAACCGAACGGTTCCGCATAATATGTAACTATAGGGTTACGTAATTATGTTGTCAAGAACTTTTTCTGGCCAGCATTTTTCTGGCGACAGGAAGACTGCCGAGCTCGCTCGGCTGGACAGCCGGGGGGCGACTGTCCCCCACGCTAGCGGGCAGGAGTGATGGCGCACACCGGAAAAGCCTCAGTCGCGAACCAGGTCGAGGAAGGATTGATGCACGCGGGTGTCGTCGCTGAGTTCGGGGTGGAAGGTTGCCGCCATCACTCTTCCCTGCCGGACGGCGACTGGGTCGCCGCTCTCGGTGGCGATTATTTCTACTCCGGGGCCGACGCGTTCTATCTTGGGGGCGCGGATGAAGACCATCTCTAGTGGCGAGTTGCCTAGCTTCCCCTGGAATTGGCCTTGGCGGATGGAGCTGTCGATCTGACGGCCGTAGGCGTTGCGGCGAATACGGATGTCGAGGGCGCCTAGTCCGGACTGCTGCGGGTTTTCTACTTCGTTAGCTAGCAGGATTGCTCCGGCGCACGTACCAAAAGTCGGCTTCAGATGAACGAACTGCTTTAGCTTTTCGAATCCGGCTTCGCCCAGCAGCTTGAGAAACGTGCCTGATTCCCCGCCGGGGATCACGAGGCCGTCGATTTCGTCGAGTTGCTCGGACCTTTTGATCAGCACAACTTCAGCGCCCAGCTCTTCGAGCCGTTTGCGGTGCGCGTCAAAGTCACCCTGCAGAGCTAGGACGCCGATTTTCATGCCTGCGGCTGCCTCCAACCGTGCATCGAGCTGGTTGTCATCCATTGATTGGATTGTAACGGATGGCGGCAGGATGCACTTCGCGGAAGACGAGTAACTGTCGGTGCAGACGGCAATGGCTCCGGCGGGCCGGAGCCATCAGGAAGATCACGTGGTACAAGCACTCTGTCGATTTCAGTATTGGCCAAGCAAGCGACAGTCTCACGTTACTTGAGGAGATTATCTCTGCGTTTCAAAGGCGATCCTGCCAATATCCCGGTCTGCGGTGCCCGTGCGCTACAGCTAGAGGATCCGGATGCTTGCTTCTGGGTTTCGCTGACGATACCAATTGTCTGCAGACTCAAGCTCCTGCCACGCTTCAGGATGAAGGTGGTATGGCTTATTTACCGGCATCGGACAGCCGGGCCATCAGGCGGCGTCGCAATTCGTCGTAAGGAATCAGCTGGACTTTGCCGGAAACGACATGTTCGATGCGGCGCTTGATCTCTTCGGACCAAGGTGCCTCAATCCCCGGATCGTGTGGGTGTTCGTCGAGACTTTCGAGCAGCGATCCCGCGAGAGCGGCGCGGTCGTCGGGAGGCAGCGCTAACGCTTTCTTTAGAATGTCGGACACTTCGGGAGTCATGACGCTATTTTACTCCGAGAGGCAAGCGGTTTCCTGGGGCAACACGAATACCAGCAGTGTCGGCGAGGTCAAAGGCCCCACCCTGTCGCACAGAACGCGACAAGGATGGGCCACCCGCCCAGAGTCCCCATCCTGTCGCACAGAACGCGACAAGGGTGGGCCACCCGCTGTCCCCGATTTCCGGGCCCTTCGGGGGCACAGCGTCTAAGTCCAGGGATTGAGCACCGCTTTGAGCAGTTGAAAATCCGAAACATCGCGGGTCACCAGAGTCAGGTGATGAAATTCTGCTGTTGCTGCAAGAAATGCGTCCATTGCGCCTATCGGCCGCCCCGCCGCGTCGCTGCGTGAAACCGTTCTGCCCCAGGCTTCTGCAATGTGGGCGTCGACGGGCAATATTCTGCCCTCGAATCTGAGGGGCACTTCGTGACTTAGCCACGCCTCCAGCCGACGTCGACGCGCTCCCATCGCCAGGCGTTCCACGCCGTAGCGAAGCTCTGCCAGGGTAATGACACTTATAAAAACCCGATCCTCATCGGTGGACTCCATCCAGCCGATGAGACCTGGATTAGGGCGCGGTTTGGTCCACTCCGAAACCGCATTTGTGTCCAGCAGAAAGCTCATAGATTAATTTTCCGAGGTCGCTCTTTGAGTCGACGGATCTTCAGGCCCGATCCCCGTAGCGGAGACGCTGCAAAAAATTCGGCGAGGTTGCCTACGCGCTGCGTTTTTCGTTGCCATTCCTCGGCCCCGACGACCACGGCCGCAGTACGGCCCTTTCGAGTAATGGTCTGCGGCCCCTCCGACATTGCTCGCTCGATGATTTCACTGAATTTTGCTTTGGCTTCGGCCACGGTCCACGTTTGCGTACCCATTTGCGCTCTCCCTAAGGTCCAGACAAGTCATCATAGTCATTATAGTCATCTAGTGGCGGCAGGGCAACGGGATCGGTGGAAAACCCCCGTCCAGGCGGAGCACCCTACGGAGTTGGGGTGTAGGTTCGACAGGGCCACCCGCCGTGATCAATGCGGGATACAGGCAAGCGCGTTGGGGAGCGAATAGGACTTATCACCCCGAGCGAAACCCGACAGACTTCTACAAAGTAGATTGCCGCCACGTCGCTCTAAATAACCCCGCATCCGTTGTCGTCGATGGCACTCCTCATCCCGTTGGCAGGGATGGGTCTGAAGACGTCAGCGGCTGGCTGCAACCTGACTGGTACGTCCTGATGTTTCATGGTATCGGAACCATAAACGACGGGTGGTGGCCTATCTCAGTAGCCGAGTTCTCTAGGCAAATGGCAGAACTGGCGAAGCGTAGGGATTCTGGTGCCGTAGAAGTTGTCACTTTCAAAGATGGGGCAGCCCGCAGTCTCAGCCGTGGCTCTACACAGGTGGACCAGCCCCCCGGATCTTAGCGTGGTTGTCATAAGTTGGAAACCGAGGTCAAACTCTTCCTTCAGTTGCTGGCGGAGCCGCGAGTCGGGCGTCTTCAGGTCCTCCGAATTCGGGTCCTTCCGCTTTTCGATCTCGCACATCCGGCTGTATAGGAATTCAAAGTCCTTCCATACAGCCGCGGTATCGGCCTGTTTGGAGCCAATGTGATGCTTGCCCGCTCTCCAATAAAGATTGATCCAGTGGAAGAAAACGGAATGCGCGATCTCCCCGTTTAGCGCTCCCATCCTGACGAACAGCCCCACCGTATCGAAAAAGTCGAACACATCTTCCGCTGCGTGTTCGTCCTGCCCGTTGAGGAGTGCCTGCGCGGCAGCGACCCGGGCCTTTTTGAAGTTTGTCTCGTCGAATGCCGCCTGAAACTTAAGCACTGTCTCAGAGGAAAGGGTTAGTCTGTATTCAGCAAGCTGCTTGTCGAAGTTCTTCTGTTGATCGCTGATCGCTTTTCGCGCATATTGCGCGCTGGCAATTGCGGCCAGGGCTGCGGCGACGGTAGCCGCTGCCATGACCCAGCTGGCGTAAATGAGCTGCGCGTCATTCATAACTACAAACACACGGCCGGTCACCCAGCCGACCTACCAGCCTCGCGTTTGCAACATCTGCCCTTCGTCCAATCCAGCGACGGCCAGGCCTTTCATGGCTCCCACTAGGTCTTCGCTGACTTCAAGTAATACTTTAGGGTCGTTGAAGTGCGTTGCGGCTTGCACGATTGCCTTGGCGCGCTTCGCTGCTTCTTCTGGATTGGCGAAGGTGGTCGAATCTTGCATGAAGATGCCGGAGCCGACGAATACGGATTCGGCGCCAAGTTGCATGACCAGCGAGGCGTCGGCTGGTGTGGCGATGCCTCCGGCCGAGAAATTCGGTACAGGCAACTTCCCTTCTTTGGCGACGATTTTCACCAATTCGTACGGGGCCTGATGTTCTTTGGCTTTGGCGTAGAGTTCTTCTTCGCCGAGCACGGTCAGGATCTTTATCTCTTGCACGATCTGGCGCATGTGTTTTACGGCGTGGACCACGTCGCCGGTGCCGGCTTCGCCCTTGGTGCGAATCATGGCTGCGCCCTCGGCGATGCGGCGCAGGGCTTCTCCGAGATTGCGGGCGCCGCAGACGAACGGAACCGTGAAGGCGTGTTTATCGACGTGGTGGGCTTCGTCGGCGGGAGTGAGCACTTCGGATTCGTCGATGTAGTCGACGCCCAGTTCCTGGAGAATTTGGGCCTCGGCAAAATGGCCGATGCGGCACTTGGCCATCACCGGGATGGAGACGGCGGCCATGATCTCGCGAATCTTTTTCGGGGAAGCCATGCGGGCTACGCCGCCTTCGGCGCGGATCTGCGCGGGGACGCGTTCGAGCGCCATTACCGCGACGGCACCGGCTTTTTCGGCAATCGTGGCCTGCTCGGCGTTGGTGACGTCCATGATTACGCCGCCTTTTAGCATTTCCGCCAGGCCTGTCTTCAGGCGCAGGCTGGTGGAGTTTCCATTGTGGTTCGACATAGGTCCTCTTTTCAGGTGGAACTAATTGTGGCGTCCCGCAACGCGCGGTACTGCGTCTGGACTCGTTCTATGCAATAGGCTCAGAGCTTGGCGGTGCAAACAGAATGCATAGATCCTTCGCTTCGCTCAGGATGACAGCGCGTATTTTTGGGACGACTGACTAGCCTTACGATACGAAACTATTGGCTAGTTTGGAATGTCCATTTACTATATTCTTTCCATACCACTTTACCCGCGCTCGTCATTCCACGACAGCGAGGAATCTCCATCGTCGCGGCGCTGGCGAACTGCAGATTCCTCGCTTTGCTCGGAATGACAAGCTAGGAAGGGCATGGCCAAAAAATCGAGCACGCTGCCGCTGAACCTGCGAGGGCCGAAGCCGCGAATGGCCTTGTATCGCTGGCTCTATGAAGAGTTGCGCTCGACGATCCTTGCCGGACGATTGCACCCGGGGGGTCGCCTGCCGGCTACGCGGGATCTGGCTGCGCAATATGGAATTTCTCGTCCGACTATCGTCACGGCTTTCGAGCAGTTGCGATCCGAAGGATATGTGGAAGGCAAGGTGGGCTCGGGGACCTACGTCAGCAAAACGCTTCCCGACGAACTGTTGCTGGCGCCGCGCGCGAAATCAGTGGCGGGCACTCGCAGGCGCGGGATTCCGCTTTCCGCTTATGCGCGGCGGCTGCGGCCGTTGCCCCGAGCCGAGTCGCGCCCAGCCCGTGCATTCCGTGCCAATCAACCTGCGCTCGATGTTTTTCCCACTAGCCTTTGGGCGCAGGTGGCCGCGAGGCGTCTGCGGCGGGTATCGGCACAACTACTAGCCGGGGGCGAGGCTCTCGGGTATCGCCCGCTTCGCGAAGCGGTGGCTGAATACCTGAATACCTCTCGTGGCGTGAAGTGCACTGCGGACCAGGTGTTGATCATCTCTGGCGTACAGCAGGCGCTGGACCGTACGGCGCACTTACTGCTGGATGCGGGCGATCCCGTGTGGATGGAGGAACCGGGATATCCTGGGGCTGCGGTGGTGTTCCGCGCCGTGGGAGCGAGAATCTGTCCAGTACCCGTCGATTCCGAGGGCTTGAACCTCGAGGCCGGGCGACGACGCTGGCAGTTGCGGCCCCGGTTGGTTTATGTGACTCCGGCGCACCAGTTCCCTCTCGGCGTAACCATGAGCCTAAGCCGGCGGTTGTCGCTGCTGGAATGGGCGCGGCGGTCGAAGACGATCATTTTTGAGGACGATTACGACAGCGAGTACCGATACTCCGGGCGGCCGATCCCCGCGCTGCAGGGCCTGGACCGGGCCGCAGTCGTGATCTTCGCGGGCAGTTTCACTGATGTTCTCTTCCCTGCCCTGCGGCTTGCCTACCTGGTGGTTCCTTCCGACATGGTGGATATTTTTGCCGCTGCTGAATCGGTGAGCACGCATCATCCGCCGCTGATCGATCAAGCCATTCTGTGCGATTTCATTCGCGAAGGGCACTTTGCGCGGCATGTCCGGCGGATGCGGGAGCTCTATGCGGAACGATTGTCGGTGCTGGTCGAGTCGGCTCGCGAACGGCTGACGGGATTGCTGGAGATTCCGGAGGTGGAAGCGGGTTTGAGAACAGTGGGCTGGCTGCAAGGTGGAATCCTGGCCGAGCGGGCGGCGGAGGCGGCGGCCAAGTACGACGTTGAGGTGGTTCCGTTGAGTCGCTATGCTTACGGGCGTGCGAGGCGCGATGGGATCGTGCTTGGGTTTGCAGCAGTGGACGCGCGGGAACTTCGGCGGGGTGTGGAGCAGTTGGGGAAGGCGCTGGAGGGGTGTCGGGGTTAGCTGCGCGGGGACGGGCGAGACGCCCGTCCTCCATTTATTTTATCTGTCGACGAACTTGGCGAACATTTTCTGGGGATCGATGGCGATGAACAGACCGCGGCCGCTGGCTAGCACCTCGCCTTTGGGATTGAGGATTTCCGCCATGTTGATGTGCTCCCGGCCGCGGACGCGTACCTCGCGAGATTCCACACGCAGGGGTTTGTTGAGCGGCACGGGTTTCAGGTAGTCCACCGTGATCTGCGAGGTTAGCGCGACTACGTGACGCAGCTTGTTTACCTTGCCCATGGCCTCGTCGAGGATCGTGGCAATAATGCCTCCGTGGGCGTGGCCGGGCGGCCCGGTGTAGCGTTTGCCCAAGCGGAAGCGGCAGACAAAGCAATCGCGCTCTTCGTCATAGGTAAACTTGAGGCGCATGCCTTCGGGATTATTCTTGCCGCAAGCGAAGCAGTAGTTCTTCTGCAGGCGGACGTAGCGGGTATCGTGGCCGTGGCCAGGGGATTTGTTCGGCATGCGCTTTTTTCTAATCTCAATCTACGCGTTCCAAGGATTGCGGGTTCAAGATTTTTTTTCAAAGACCGCAATTACCATCCGGGAACGCGGTCGATAGGCTTTGGCTTCATCCCCCCAACGGTATTCAGTGTGGTCGGGACTGAGCATGTCCGCGATGCCGACCAGGGTATAGCCAGTATTCAGGTAACTGTCGGCCCACGAGAAGAACGCGGCTGCTTGTGGGGAGCCGGGGCGAGCCAACCACGAGTGCGGCACTTGAACAAACACTACGAATTCCGGAACGGCTTTTTCGATCTGGCCGATCATTTCCTTCTGCATTGTAAAGGCATATTTGTGGGTCTCGACAACTGGATAGGCATAAATGTAACCGGTGGCGGAGTGCCGTCCTGAATAGAAGAAGATCTCCGGCTCAGAGCCCAATACCGCGATCTGCGCCCCTGGAGAGGTGTGACTTTTGAGATAGTCGGCGATTGGCAGAGCTTGGGCAAATGGGTTGGCCCAGTAGAGAAGTTCGACTGCTTCCCGGGGATCAACCTGGAAGAAGAAGGCTCGCTGTCCGATGACGGACCAGGCGAACGCTCCCATGAAGAAAACGACTGGGAGCGCGGGCGGGATGCTTGAGGAACTGAGTTGGCCAAGGCTGGCTCGGGCCGAAGCGACGGCGATCCCCGCCAGAAGCGCCACAGCCGGCAGCAAAAGGATGAAGTAATGCCCGCGAAAGTAGAGTCCGGGACAAACCGCTACAAACGAAAAGAAGAAGAAGCCCGCGACGAAATCAAGCTGAGCCCGAGCCTCGCGGCGCCAAACCAAGGCAATGAGGCCTAAAAACGCAATGATCCAAATAAACGGAGCGGAAAAGATGACTCGCGGGCTCGTTTCCCTGAACATGTGAAAACCGTCCGCCACACTCAGACGGGATGCGTATTGCCAGGCGTAGGAAAATGTCCAGAACCAGAACGTCTTGAACACGCCCGCGGCGAACAAGATCAGGCAAGTCACGGCGAAAGGCAGTAGAGCACCGGACAAGAAGATGCCGACCCGCGCGGCGTACCTATGCCAGTCAGGTGGACGGGTCCATTCCCTCTTTGCAAGATACAGTCCAGCGAAGAGAACAAAAAACATCCCGGGCTGCTTCATGAGGAAGGCCAGCCCGAGCGATATACCGCTCCAGAAGAGCAACCAGAGTCGTCTTTCTTCGATTCCCTTGAACAAAAGAAGAATGCCACCGAGGGCAAACAATACGACAAAATGGGTAGCGTGCCCGGCGAGACCCAGCACCGACGGGGTGGAGGAAAGAAGCGCATAGGTCGCGCCCGCAACCAAGCCCGCCAACGATCCCGCCAGCCGTTTTGTAAGCAGGAATACAAAGAAAGTGGTGAGGGCGTTGACCAGCAACAATCCCAAATGAATTGCAGACGGCGTTTCGCCCAGCACAGCTAAGATCACGGCGTACGCGGCATAGGTCCCAGGAAGTTTCATGTTGTAGGCAAGTTGATAGGGAGGAATGCCTTGAAGGATAAGCTGACCGGCGTACGCATATTCCCCCTCGTCCCGTTCCAAGGGCATATTCCGAAGACGAATGCGAATAAGCGAAAAAAATAATATGACGAGGAGAATAAGGCCGTAGTACCAGTATCTCGCAAGCTTCGCGCTGCGGACTTTGGGACTTCGTTTTGACAATCTGGCTCGTTTCCCTTGTTTCATGGCTGGTCAAAACAACAAGAGAGGGTACTATAAAAGCGAAGGGGAGTATCGAGGCAGCATCAATCTTGTCCCACTTGCCACGTGTGTGGCCATCTTGCGCAGGGACTGCGCAACACTTGTCTCGGCCCCACGAATTTGTTTCGCCGGCGAACTCACCATCGAAACAAGTGACTTGCGCGCATCACACCGGGCTGTGATAAACTGCGGGGCCAACTGCAGCTTCGCGTTTTTTGGAACGAGTTATGACCATGTACAAACCACGACCCTTGGAGGTCTCGTAGATGGGCCTCGCACTTCTCGCGATTATCTGGCTGATCACCTTTGTTAGCACTTACTTTTTCGCGGCAAAAACCTGGTGGTTACCGCATGGAGCATCCACGTCGACGCCCTGGATCGACCATCAGTTCGCGTTGACGTACCTGCTCATGGGGGTTGTTTTTGTTGCGGCGCAGGGTGCGCTGGGATTGTTCGTCTGGCAGTACCGCGATCGGGGAACCGCCACGAAAGTCACTTACTCTCACGGCAACACTACGATGGAAGTGCTTTGGACTGCCTTGACGGCCGTGCTCTTCATCGGGCTGAACCTCATGGGCAGCCCCATCTGGGCGTCGGAGCGTTTTGCGCCAGCGGAAACGGGCTCGGTTCCGGTGGAAGTCACCGGGATGCAGTTTGCCTGGTATTTCCGCTATCCCGGGGCGGACGGAAAATTTGGCCGGACCGATCCCAAGCTCATGGATCCCTCGGCGGGAAACGAAGCTGCGTTGGGGCTGGATACGGCGGACCCTGCGGCAAAAGATGATGTCGTCACCGGTACAATGTATCTTCCCGTAAACCGGCAGGTGGATCTCACCCTGCGCGCGGTGGACGTGATTCACAGCTTTTTTGTTCCTCAGATGCGATTTAAACAGGATGCGGTTCCGGGACTTGCGATCCACATGCATTTCACACCCACCGAGGTCGGCGAATACGAGATTGCCTGCGCCGAGCTTTGCGGACTCGGGCATTACAAGATGCACGGCATGTTGCACGTTGTGAGTCAGGCAGATTTCGATAAATGGCTGGCGACTCGGGAGGCGGAGAAACAGTAATGGTTGCTCAGGAAGCTCACCCACACGGGGCCCCTCAGGGCTTTATCCGCAAATACATTTTCAGCCTGGATCATAAGGTTATCGGGCTGCAGTACTTCTTTCTCGCGCTGGTAGCGGTGTTCGTCGGCATGTTTCTGTCGCTGCTGATGCGAATTCACATGATCTGGCCGACTGCGGTTCTGCCGCTCGTGGGCGAAATCAAGCCCGAAACTTATCTCAGCCTGCTCACCATGCACGGCACGATCATGGTTTTCTTTGTGCTGACCACGGCACCGCAGGGTGGGTTCGGGAATTATTTCTTGCCCATTCAGATTGGGGCGCCGGATATGGCGTTTCCAGTCCTGAATATGCTCTCGTTCTGGACGACCTTCGTGGCTTTCGTGGTAATCCTTGCGGCCTTCTTCGTGACTGGAGGGGCTCCTCTGCATGGCTGGACCGGCTATGCGCCGCTTAGCGCCCTCAGCAACTCCGGGCCGGGTGAACAGCTGGGCGCGGATTTATGGATTACCAGCATTGCGATTTTTTGCGTGGCATCGCTGATGGGGGCGCTGAACTTCATCACTACAACCCTGGACCTGCGCGCCAAGGGCATGACCATGATGCGCATGCCTCTGACCTGCTGGGCATGGTTCATTACCGCGATCCTCGGGCTGCTGGCTTTCGGTGTGCTGCTTTCCGCCGGCATTCTGCTGCTGCTAGATCGCAATCTTGGGACCAGCTTCTACGTTCCGCTGGTTGTGGTGAACGGCCAGGTCATGGGGCACAAGGGCGGGTCGCCGCTGCTGTGGCAACATCTGTTCTGGTTCTTCGGACATCCCGAGGTCTACATTGCGATTCTGCCGGGGATGGGCGTAGCTTCCCAGTTGCTTTCGACCTTCTCGCGCAAACCGATTTTCGGTTACAAGGCCATGGTGTACGCGATTATGGCCATTGGTTTTTTGGGATTCATGGTGTGGGGCCATCATATGTTTATGAGCGGCATGAGCCCGTACACGGCTTTCGCCTTCTCAATCATGACCATGGCCATCGGCGTCCCTTCCGCAATTAAGACTTTTAATTGGCTGGGGACCATTCATGGCGGACGGGTGCGCTTCCAGACGCCGATGCTCTTTGCCATTGGCTTCGTGTCGCTGTTTGTGTCTGGCGGATTGAGCGGGCCGTTTCTGGCCCAGCCGGTGCTTGATATTCCGTTGCACGATACGGCTTTCGTGGTCGGGCACTTCCATCTGATCATGGGCGTTGCCGCAATCTTCGGCATGTTCGCCGGAACATACTACTGGGTCCCCAAGATGTTTGGCCGCATGATGAATGAGACTTGGGGCAAGGTGCACTTCGTCATTACGCTGATCGGAACGTATTCCATCTTCATGCCCATGCACTATCTGGGCATGGCAGGCCAGCCGCGGCGTTACTCTCAGTTCACGGAGCTGGCCTATCTGAAGCAACTGATGCCGCTCAACACGTTCATGACCTATGCGGCAATCGTGACGATTGCGGCTCAGTTCATCTTTGTGATCAATTTGTTTTGGAGCATGTTCAAGGGTCCGAAGGCGAGCGACAATCCATGGGAATCGACGACCTTGGAATGGACTACGGCGACGCCTCCTCCGCATGACAACTTTGGAGGGCATACTCCGGTGGTGAATCACGGGCCGTATGAATACAATGTGCCGGGCGCGCCACGCGATTATGTCATGCAGACCGATCCGGCAACGGTGGCATCGCACTAGGAAAGCTCGCGGGCGAGGGCGCCCGCGCCACAGGTTCAACGCATCTATCAGTCATGGCGACTTTCAGTTCGTCAGTTTCGATCGAGGTACCGAAGACCGGCCAAGGTGCGGGCGGTGTGCGTCCGCCGGCTTACGGTGGTGGCGGCGACGGACCCGGCGATGGTTCGCCGGATTACGGGCAGCGTCTGCGACGGGTTCGGCTGGGGCTGGCGATCGGGCTCACTTCCGTCACCATGATATTTGTTTCCCTGACCAGCGCCTACGTCGTGCGTCGTGGCTTGCCTACTCTCGATGAACGCACCAACACTTATGTTCGCGATTGGATCCCGGTCGACCTACCCATCGCGCTGCTCCTGGTGAACACAGCACTGTTGCTGGTGAGCAGCATAACGGCAGAATTGGCTCGGCGGCAGATTACGCGCCAAGCCGCACTGGCGCCGGTCCGGTCCATCCCAGGCGTTTCTCTCGGGGAGGACAGAGGATTTCCCTGGCTGGGTGTTACCGTCGTGCTGGGCGGCGGATTCCTGACCGGGCAGTGGATGGCTTGGCGCGAGCTCGCAGACCGCGGTTTTTATCTGGCCACCAGCGCCAGCAGTTCGTTCGTTTATCTGCTGACTGCGACCCACGCGGTCCACCTTGCCGGAGGCATTTTGGTGCTGCTTTATGCCGTCGCAGTTTCCCTGCTTCATAAGCCGGTTGAGGAGCGGCGCATTGTGGTGGACGTTACCGCCTGGTACTGGCATTTCATGTTTTTGTTGTGGCTCTACATCTTCGGGCTGGTGTGGTTTGTAAGGTAGTGGGAAGACGCGGGCGGGGGCGCCCGCGCCACCCAACAATTTTTGCCACACAATCATTTCAAGGAGACCGAAAACATGTCTGAAGTCGCGGTGCAACACGGGATGGCAGATGTCTACGAGCCATCTCTATTTGGCACCTACTCCAAGAAGATCGGGATGTGGCTGTTCCTGCTCTCCGACACGCTGACCTTCGGAGTGCTTCTGTTTGCCTACAGCTACGGCCGCATTTCGAATCCGGATTGGCCTACGCCTTTCGGCAAGGAAAGCATTACCAACGCGACCATCATGACGGGTTGCTTGCTTTCCAGTTCGCTGACCATGGTGTTGGCTGTTCTCGCGGCCCGGCGCAACGATCGCAGTTGGACCCGCAACTGGATTCTCTTCACCATGTTCTTCGGCACGGCGTTCATCGTGCTTCACGGCATGGAGTGGACCAAACTCATCGGCGAAGGCATGACCCCGTTCAAGAATCCCTGGTCGGCAAACGTGCCCCAGTTTGGCGGGACGTTCTTCACCCTGACCGGCATGCACATGCTGCACGTGACCATCGGCGTGATTTATCTGGGCGTGGTTTCCCTGCGCAAAACATTTCTGCCCATCCTGCTGGCAATCTGGGCGCTAGCGTGGTGGGTGATTCCAGCAGACAGTGTGTTCCACTACGGAGTTCACGCTCTGCTGGCGGGGTTTGTCGTTGCTTTAGTGATCCTGATTCTCAAGCCTAAAGATTACGACGCACATGACGTGGAAATCGCAGGACTGTACTGGCACTTCGTGGACTTGGTCTGGATGTTCATTTTTCCGCTGGTGTATCTGATGTCCACACGAGTGACCTAGAAGAAAATGCGACGTCATCCTGAGGGGCTTCCAGCCCCGAAGGATCTCGCGAGCAGTATCAGAAATCTGAGAGTCAAACGGGAGAAGACTTTAAATGCACACCACCGCCACAGCGCACGATGAAGGCAAGGGACAATACTTCTGGGTCTGGGGAGTACTATTGCTCCTCACCGCAGTTGAGGTAGTGCTCGCTTACCGACAGGTTTTTCAGCCGGTGCAGATGCTTCAAGCCCTCATGATCCTTTCCGTCATCAAGTCCGCGCTGATCATCGGCTACTTCATGCACTTGAAGTATGAGATCGCCGCCATGAAGTGGGTAATGATGACCGCAGTGACAGCATGTCTGTGCCTGATGTGCATATTCTTCCCCGACGCTTTTCGAATTGTGCACCTGGGGGTCCGATGAAGCTCCGCCTAGCCATACTCGCGTTACTGGTGGTGCTGTGGGCTGGCCCTGCGTTCGGCCAGGGCTGCGCCATGTGCTACAGCACGGCTGCCAGCACCACCAAAGAGGGGCAGCGCGCCATTAGCCGTGGCGTGTTGGTCCTGCTGCTTCCCCCTGTTGGATTCATGACCATCGGCGCCGGCCTGGCATTTTGTTATAGCAGGAAGCGCGATGAAGAAGTGGAGTAGCCCCGGTGGTGCCCGATGCCTGCTCCTTTGAAAGCAATCTTCTTCGATGTCGGCAATACCCTTCTCTTCCTCGATCGGTCGAATACTCTGGCTCCCCTGCACCAGCGAAAGCTGAGCCCGAGTCTCGAGCAATGGCACGCCATCGAGCGGAAAACAAAGAACGAATTCGACGACATCGTGCAGCACGATGGCAAAGCCGATCATAGCTTCTGGTATCTTTTTTATTCCCGCCTGCTCCAGGAACTTGGCGTTCATGACGATGGTTTGCGCGACCTCCTCGTAGAGGCAACGCGAGTCTCTGCGAACTGGTGTGATATCCGTCCGGGCACGCGCGAGACTCTGCAGCGGCTTGGACGACGCTACCCCTTGGCAGTAATCTCCAATGCCGACGGCAAGATTGCGGATGTGCTGGGACGCTGCGGGATCGCCGATTGTTTTCTTGCGATCACCGATTCCGGCTTGGTCGGATACGAGAAGCCGCACCCAGCCATTTTCGAGGCGGCCCTGCGCAGCATGGACACAGAACCGGAGCAAAGTTTGTACGTAGGCGATGTGTACTCGGTCGATTATCTAGGTGCGACCCGCGCTGGAATGCAGGCTATTTTGTTCGACGTATCAGGCGCCTATCGTGAATCTGGCCTGCCACGTGTGGAATCGCTGGAGGAGTTGGAAAAGAGCCTGTAACAGATTTCTTCGGCCGGGCTGCACAAGCGGGGAAGCTCGCGCCCACACTTACTCACATCGAGATCATCTGGTGGTCGAGGCAGTCTGGCCGGATTGCGTCGTACATATCTCGCAGAAATTCTGTCCCGTGACGCGCGACGAAATAGAGACCCGCGATCTCGCGTTCCTGCAGAGCCTTGCCGGGATACAACAAATTGCTGAGCAGTTCGGCGTGGCGGCTCAGAACTTCGGTCTGGCGAAGCTCGGCGCGGGCGGCTCGGGAGCGCAGTTGAGTAAGCTGGTGCTGCATCTTGGATGCCGCGTTGGTGGCTGAGTCGACCAGCGTTGAATCCAGCCGGGCAAGCCCCTCGCGAATCGCAGCCAGCGACTTTTCCAGCGAAGCTTCGGCTTGGTCAAACGCCGATTGCAACTCCTTCGGCAAAGTGCGGGAAGCCATATGCTCGCGCAGCGTTTCTGGACCGTGAAAAAGATCAGGCAAGCGCAGCCCGTAGCGTTCGAGTAATCCTTTCGGCTTTGGCTCTACAATGGTCGCCGAGAAACGTGGGACGACGGGAGTAACCCTTCCCAAGAGCGCGTCGTAGACCACAGCTGCTTGGGCGAAGTAGGCAACTTCAGCCGATCCCCCGGTGTAGGCAAGAGTCGGAAGCAAGTAATCCTGAATCACGGGCCGGAGCAAAACGTTGGCGCTGAAATCCTGTGGCAACGATGCCACGCGACCCAGCAATTCCGCCTGCGAGATTCGTTCCTCTTCAATCAGAAAGTCAACAGTTCCATTTCCGTTGAGTCGGCGATGCACCGGCACGCGGGCACCATTTCGCAGCGTGAACAAGAGCGTGGACGACGGTGTGACCTTGACCTGCTGATCGTAACCCGCCGCTTCCAGTGCCTTGCCCCGAGCCAATAGAGCTTCATCCAGTTCGGCGGCTCGCTCAATCGCAGCCCGGTAAATGGGTTCTGCAATCTGGTGGAATTCAGGATCAGCCGCATCCAGAAGGATCACACCCCAGTCGGCAAATAGCCGTGCAAACAGGCGTGCAAAGGCACTGCCGAAGGTCTCGCCTGGGCGGTACGCTTCCCGAAGAAAATCGGAGATTTCAAAAGGCCCTAACAACTCTATGGCCGCTTCCACCACGGCCTGAATCTCTGCGCCGAACCGCAACGTCCCCACCGGCGCATCGGGCAATCCTTGGGTGGGCGCAGTCAACTTTTGGACAGAACCATCGGATCCGGGAATGGAGATGTGATTTATTTCCTCCAGGTCATGATCCTCGGTAGCCAGCCAGAATACAGGGACACAATCGATGCCAGAACGAGTCGCCTGCTCGGCCAGTTTTACTGCAGTTAGTGCCTTGAAAATCGAGAATAATGGGCCACCGAAGAGTCCGACTTGCTGGCCGGTAACCAACGCGGATGCGCCAGCTCGCAGTCGACCAATGTTTTGCAGAGCCTTCCCGGAGGCACCCCACGATTGATTTTGGCGTTCGAGGATAACAGAAACACGCTGTCTTCGTTCAGAGTCATGACCCATGCTCGAGGCTTCGTCTTTGAACCATTGGTTGAAATATGCGGATCGGGGATAAAACTGCTGAACTCTGGGATGGTCGGAAAGGAAGTCGGCGAAAAGCCTCGTCGTATGCGGGATTTGGCTGAAAGGCAAACACTCCGACTTCACGGACAGTTCTCCTGACAGCGTTGGACGATGAAATTCATGTTAGGTCAACGCCTTCGCGCTACCGGCGTATGTTCTCAATGAGATGTCGGCAAGGGCAGGAAGATGCAAAAACCAAGTCTCGGGCTGACTAAAGAAAAGTCGAACTCCAGCCGATGTTAGCAAGCAGTGAGGAAGCCCATGCAGACTGACCTTGATTCCACCAAGGCGCCCGAAACTATTCCTGACCGGAGACGGCATCCGCGATACCGATTCAGCATCCCCATCACCATTCACTCCGTCGATGGCGGGGTGATGCGAGGGATCAGCATCGAAATTAGTGGGAGCGGCATCTCGGCGATCACCGCCGATTCGTTGAAGGTAAACGACACGGTAGAACTAGAGCCGATTCTCGCGAGCAAAGTGCAAGCACTGGTACGACACAACATCGGCAGAGTCTATGGGTTTGAATTCCTCAACCTGACCGTCGAGCAGGCCCAGCGAATTAGCGATCGGTGCAAATGCCTGCCGCGCTATCAAGGAACGTCGTTAGGCATCTAGCTCGGCGAGTCCGGGTCTCCTTCAATTGGACAGCTCCAACCTCCGTCGGAACCCAGGTAACATGGGCGGGAAATCCGGGCGGTGCGGGGGTTTGACTTCCAATCGATTGCAACCTAGATTAGAAGCAGTTCTTTGCACGGCCAATCCCACCAGTGGGGGCGTCACGGCTTCGACGGAGATGCTTGCGGCCAAGAGGCATGCCGGGGTGCACACACCCGTAATCGCGTGCAAAACGATAATTGCCAACCAAACACTGGCATACGCAGCCTAATTAATTAGGCAGCCGCTTTCCACAGCTTCGCCCTCGGGCTGTGAGCGAGCGTCATACAGGGGGCTGGTTTTCCCGGCTACGTCTGGGCCGGGAGGGCGAGATCTTCAGGCTAGTGGCTTGCGTTTCTTGTCCGTTCTGAGCGCCCGGCCGCGAACGTCCTGAGGTAATGCTCAGGGCATGAACCGGAATAAGCATGTAGTCTCTTGACCAGTAACATTTTCGGACGCGGGTTCGACTCCCGCCGCCTCCACCATACATCTTTCCTGTTTTCTTGTATTTACAAACTAGGCTCAATTTATTGTGCCGTTCTCGTACCGCCGCTTCGGCAGCCGGTACATCGAGCTAGCAATGAGCCTTTTCGTTTACACCCGCCACGCATCGGATTGTCCCAAGAAGGTGCTCTTTTGGGGAAGCGTTGTCGGTGCCCCAGGTGGATCCGCGGCATCTTGAAGGGAGATCCCCGTTCAGCAAGCGGCTCAAACCCGTAGCTGTTAAAGGCTGAAGACAAGCGCAGACGGCTCGAAGAACAGTGGGTAAGGTCGTGAGAACTGTTGCGCTCTTGCCTTTCGATTGACTGAAAACTAACCGTGCTACAGCGCTCGTCTCAACACGTAAATCACCCATGGAGAGATCTTAGTTTCGTTCACCCACGAGTACGGCTCATTACCTTTCGCCAGCGGCTTGAAGACTTGGATGGCTTGCAGACTCGCCTCCCGATAGACCTGACGATACGATTCGTCGCTCCAGAGGATGTCTTCGACCGGCCGTCGATCTTGATGGTCGGTAACGACAATGCGCACGACGTCGCCGCTGCGAGCTCCGGCATTTTCGGGGAAATCTTTGGTCGTGAACGAAGCCCACTCGTGGGTGTAGATCTCTGGGGATGAGACGACGCTGACGATGGTTCCAGCCGGACGCAGAAGGTTGCAGAGGTCAGAGAAAATCCGGACTTTCGCTGCACTGGGAACGTTGTCGAAGGTGAAAAGTGAAACTATCAAGTCAAAAGTGTCTGGCGCGAACTCGGTCAAATTGTCCCGAGGCACAATGCGGTAGTCGCCCGAAGGATCCAGAGCGCGTGCGCTACGCAGCATATCTTCCGAGATGTCGACGCCAGTCACATCGAAGCCGAGTTTCCGCAGGAACCGCGTGGATCGGCCGGTCCCACAACCGAAATCCAGCGCGCTGGTGCCGGTCACATGCTCGGAGATGATGGCCGGAAGATCGCGGTATGCGAGGTAATAGGTGTTGGCGAACTCCAGCGTGGCGTATGCGCCGGCGCGGCTGACATCTTCGTAGCAGTTGACGAAATCCATCCTCTTCTCTCAGGCCTGGGCGTTCTTATGTCGATTGGCAGGGTGAGCGCGACGCGGATAGCGGCCCGTGATCTTGCGGATCAATCCGTGAAAGCGATGGAAGCCGGCGGTCTCCGGCAAAAACATAAACGGACACTCCCCCGGAACCAGCTGAATGCCGCGCTCCCGGCAGACCTGGACTGCCTTGGGGCTCACGGCGCCTTTGCCTCCTGCCCGGTACATCCAAACCCGCAGGATGCCGGCCTCGGCGCAGTCGTTCACAACCGTTTCCGTGGCTTCCGGGGAAGTCATCAGCAGCGCTGCTTCGACCGGCGGCTGGATGTCCTGTACACGAGCGAAGCAGCGGCGTCCCTGCACCTCCGCGGTGTTGGGATTTACCGGGACCACGTCGTAGCCGCGGCGACACAATTCTTCAAACAGCTTCACGCTGAAATTCGCAGGATCCCGCGAGATTCCCGCCATCGCAATGCGTTTCTGAGCCAGGAAATCCTCGATGGTTTCCAGTGATGCACGTTGAGTTGCCATATGTCCTCCCTTGTCGGAAGCAGTCTCCGACTTGCGACCTGAATGCGGCACTCGTATCGTCTGTTTTCTCGCTACTCTATTGAGTCGTTCTATATCCAAGTTTTCTGGGTGACTCATTCTTACCTGCTGGTGCGGCGAAAGTCAGTGACTAAAGACACGAATGTGCGTGATGCCGCCTGCCACTTCCGGACATTGAGCGACTCGGACTGCCAAGAGACGGCATGAGTCGGGTGGGTCCCCGCATTCCCACATTGGGACGGAGTTTAGTGTTTAGTACCGGGTACCCCTTCCCCCCTGTCGTGTGCAAAATCTAGAAAACAAACGATCTAAGTTGCGACTATGTGCTAGATCTTTGAGTTTGCAGGACTTACACGCAAAATCTAGAGAACATGGGAGTTACGGCGGATAAGCCGAAGCGCGGTGCCCTTTTTGGAACTGTGGCTGTAGGCTATGGCTCGGGCCGGGACAGTGGGTGGATCGGGTTTTTCAGTCAAAATGCTTGGGCGGTTCGGCATTTCGGGGCGCTGCTCCCCGGGATTGCCTGGATCAGTTTTCAAACCCGCATGACCCCCTTGGATCACCTGCGGCCATGAAAATGTCAAAGATCATACGCCCGACAACGCCTCCTGAGAGGCATTCCACTGCGCAGGTTCGTTGCGAGCCCCGGATCCGGAGCGACCGCGGGACGGGCGGGGACGCCCGTCCTCCATCGTCCCTACGAGGCGTTTTCGTAAGCAAAGATCGCACATTATCCAGTAGATAATGTTTCTTGTTATAGATTATCCTGTTATGGAAGTGGGGTCAACGAGAAAGCGCGCTTCGGAAATGTGGGCTCGGGGCTGAGTTCTCCTGTCAGTTCAGTAGTCACTCAGAATGACAATCCCCGCCCTGTCTCTCCAAAAACCGGAGAGACAAGAGCAGGGCACCCTGGTGCATATAAAGATCAGAAGAAGAGCTGGCGCGAACCATGAAGGGAGAGTTTGCTGATTCATCTAGTTCATTGATGACCACTGTCCGTGTAGATTGCGGTGACCTCCGTCACCAGAAGCTGTGAGCAGGCACTCCTTTAGAGTGGAGTGGCCGTTGGCCTGACGACGGATTCCTATCCTTGGGACGATGTCACGATGACGCGTGCCCGCCGTCACGGTTTTCCGCCGGGAAAGGTGCAACAATTAGGTAGCAGAGAACAAGGGCTTAGTATGTCCAGCGGGCCCAGTGCGGGTAGTTCTGCCTCTCTCGAAGAAGCAATCGCCCAGCCGCTCGACGCCACGCGTCACGGCGAAGCCACCAGGGAAATCGAGGCGTTCCTGCGCTCTAGAATTGTCGGGCAGGACGTCGCCGTGGATGCGGTCCTTGAGCTCTACCAGATATTTCTTGTGGGCATGTCTCCTCCGGACCGGCCCGTTGGAAACCTGCTGTTTCTCGGGCCGACCGGATCCGGCAAGACTTATGTGATCGAGGTGCTCGCCGAGGCGCTGTTTGGGAATCCCCACGCCTTCATCAAAGTGGATTGCGCGGAATTTCAGGAACACCACGAAATCGCCAAGCTGATCGGTTCACCACCCGGCTACATCGGACACATGCATACCCAGCCGATCCTCACTCAGGAGGCCTTGACGCGCTGGCACACGGAGAAACTCAAACTCACGCTTGTGCTGTTCGATGAAGTCGAGAAGGCGTCGGAGTCGCTGTGGCAGCTTATGCTCGGAATCCTGGACAAGGCCAGTCTGACGCTCGGGGACAACACGCACGTCGACCTTTCTCAGTGCATCATTTTCATGACTTCAAACGTGGGAGCGCCAGAAATGAGCCGGCTCGCGGAGGGCGGTCTCGGGTTCGCCGTGCAGGCACCCATCGAGGATGCGAACCTGGACGACAAGATCAAGCGTACTGCGACCGAGGCGGCGCGGAAAAAGTTTTCGCCCGAGTTCATGAACCGGCTGGACAAGGTTGTCGTTTTCAAGACGCTTCGTCTGGACCAGCTTGAGCACATTCTTGAGTTGGAACTCGCGAAGGTACAGCGGCGCATTGCGGGCGCCGTCGGCCAAAACCATTTCACATTCCGCTGCACGCCCGACATCAAGCGATGGCTGCTGCGGGAAGGCACGGACCCCAAGTACGGTGCGCGGCACTTGAAGCGGGTGATCGAGAAGAACATTGTTTATGGGTTGGCGAACCTGGTGGCCACGGGCCAGGTGAAGGGCGGCGACTGCGTTTCGATCGGCATCAAGGCCGACGGCACCCTGACTTTCGCGAAAATCACAGCTGCGGCCAGCGAGGAATCTGCTGCGGCTGTGGGGAGCACGCCATGAAAAAAATTCTCGTCGTCGATGACAATGAAATGCTCTGCCGCCTGGCTTGTGACATCTTGCGTACGGAAGGGTACAGAGCTGTTCCTGCCTCGAATGCAGCCGAAGCGCTGCGCGCTTTCGAAGAGGAGGAATTCGACCTTCTGGTCACCGACTCCCAGATGCCGGGCATGAGCGGTCTCGAACTGGCTCGCGCCGTCCGGGACCGGAGCCCACATTTTCCCGTCATCGTTATGACTGCGTTCGAGCCGGTCGAGTGCGAGCACGTAACCCTCTGGCTTCCCAAGCAGTACCTCTTCCCCAATCTACTGGAGAAGATTCGCTACTGCCTCACTGGAGCCAAATCAGAAAGCGAAACTACGCATCGCTAGACGCGACTAGACCGAACTTCGAATATCCGCTTACGCCTACAGGATTTCCAGCGTAGGACACTTTGTAGCGCCGCCGTCCCCGGCGGCCGTCGTGAGGGACAGCCGGCAAGATGCCGACGCTACCAGAAGCCGCGGCATCACCTCATTCTTCGACCTATCGCTTGTAACCGATCTTGCGCAGGAGATCGTGCCGCCACGCCATATCCTCCCGCCCTTCGATTCCTTTCGGAGAGCTGCCATCGATGACGCCGAGCACACCGCGGCCTTGCTCGCTCTGGGCAACGACGACTTCGACGGGGTTCGCGGTCGCGCAGAATATTGAGCACACCTCAGGCACGTTTCGGATCGCGTTCATCACATTGATGGGGTACGCGTTCTGCAGCACCAACACAAAGGTGTGGCCGCATCCAAGTGCCTGGGCATTGCTTACAGCAATATCCCGAAGCGTTTGGTCGTTTCCTTCTGAGCGGGTCAGACAAGCTCCGGAGCTTTCATTGAACGCTAAGCCAAACTTGGCTTGGGGCACGGTCGTAGCCACTGCCTCGTACAGGTCTTCCACGGTCTTGATGAAATGCGATTGACCTACAATGATGTTGGCATCGGCGGGAAATTCCATGCGAACTGCCTTGATCTCGAGCATGGTTGTCCTCCTCTGGTTTCCGAAGGGTGATGCTTACGCGCTGCGGCTGCGTTCGGCGTGCGCTCGTTCGACGTAGCGACCTGTCTTTACCTCGACGCGCACCACCTCGCCCGGCGCGATGAATAGAGGAACCTGAATGGAGAGACCGTTTTCCAGCGTAGCCTCCTTCCAGGCACTGTCCGGTTGCGAATGCGTCGGCGGCGCCGTCCGCTGCACGCGGGCTTCGGCTACAGCCGGGAAGACGACGCTGATGGGCTCTTCGGCAAAAAATTCCACCGGCAGCTCCATGCCGGGTTGCAGAAATTGTGCCGCCGGCCCGAGGACGGTTCTCGGGATCGCAATTTGCTCGTAGGTATCCGGATTCATGAAGGTGCAGTTGTCCCCTTCGCTGAACAGGAACTCCATCATGCGCCGGTCGAGTTCCAACTCTTCGAGCCGTTCCTGTGGGCGGAAGTGCGGCTCCCACATTCGGCCACTCCGCACATCGGTGAGCTTGGTCTTGACGACTCCGCCTAATTTCGCGGCCCCCGCCTTCGATTCCACTTCGAGGACTCTGTATATGCGTCGGTCGATGCGGATCACTGTTCCGTCTTTCAACTCGGATGCGATGACCATAACCACTCCTTGCAGCCAGAGTTCTAACCTTGTAGTCTGCGCTCGTATCGGAAAGTTTGCAGTGATCGAAATCACCAATGCGTGCACTACGTGCCGCCATCCATCGCGACACAACGGAAGATCCCCCTGAATGGCGATCACACAAGCCTGTGCGAGTCGTCACTGTGGAAGGCGGAGGAAAGGCGGACAATGAAAATGGGTAGTGTTGCAGGGCAAAAGATTGTGCCCGCTTAATCTGAACACCAAACCCGGGAGGTAGCTATGTTCGCAGCCAAACTGGTTCAGCTCATCGAAACTCACGCCGACAAGCTTGCCGACAACCTTATGCAAAATCTCAAGAATTCGCCGCGCTGCCCAACCCTGTTGCAGAGAGTGCCTCCCGACGAACTGAAGAGGAGGGCTCACGAGATCTACCTGCACCTGGCGGACTGGCTGTCCAGCAAAACCGAATCTGAAATCGAGGAGCGCTATATCGGTCTGGGGGTCCGGCGGGCCCGTCAAGGGGTGCCGTTCAGCGAGTTCCTGTGGGCCGTGAGCGCGACCAAGGACTACCTCTGGGAATATTTGCAGCGGGAAGGCTTGATGGAAGACCCGGTAGATTTGTGGGGCGAGATCGGTCTGCTCCATGCTCTGGAACGCTTCTTTGATCGTGCGGCCTATTTTGCGGCCATCGGTTACGAGAGCGTGGGAGAGCACGCCTCAACAGCTCATGCGGGGTGGCAGAGGGCCGCGAGCTCACGATAACGAATCTCCTAAACGAAGCGAATTGAGCGCCCCACGCCGGTCACGTTGCACGACAGGCAGTAGTCCTCGCGCAGTTAGTATACATCGACACTTAGCAAACTGCCGATATTATAACTGAACCACGATTCAAGCTCTTGGAATGCCAGGGTGGGGCCAGCCTCCAAGCGGCGATGGGAACATGCTTCCCATTTCGGCTCCTATACTTTCGCTAGAATGGCTTTCTTGATTTGCTTGATTCTGACTTCGTCGCGCTTGTAGAAGGTCCACTTCTTGATTCGCTTGGGACGGGTCAGCCCGGCCTGGCACAGAATTTTCATGTGTTCGCTGGTGGTCGGTTGACTCACGCGAAGCTTGCGCGCAATCAGGCAGCCGCAAACCCCATCCTTCACCAAATCGCCGTCGACTTGCGGAGGGAAATGCTTTCTCGGGTTCTTAAGCCACTCGAGAATCTGCAGTCTGCGCTCGTTCGCGAGCGCCCGGATTGCGAGAGTCGATATCATTCTGCGATTGGGAACTCCCTAATTATGATAGCAGTCCAATCGAGATTCGGGGCCTACTGCTTTGTCCATTGATCCACCCAGTCGTTAATGGTTTTGTAGAAGAGTTGGAGATTCTGCGGCTTCGATGGATACTGGGCTTCGTCGGGGACGATCCAGAGATCGTTGTTGGTAGAAGTGGCTTCATTCTTGTCGTGATTCGAGGTGTAGCAAATCTCCTGTCCGTCGGGGGAGAAGGCGTACTCATCCTGCCCACCAAGGGACACGGGGGAGTCGTAGTCGCCGGGAGTCAAGTCGCGGGCTGCGCCCGCGCAGGCGGAGGTGGCTGTCCCCACACAGGCATCGACGGGAATCACGAAGATGTGGTTGCGCTTGCCCTCTGTGTATGCGTTCACGTGACGATACAGCAGCCGCGTGAACATCATCGCCTTGACCTTCGACTTCGAGGCTTCTTCCAGCTTTTTGGCATTGCAAGCCGCATCGGAACATTCCGGATACACATTCGAGACAAAAAGAATGTTCTTCCCATCCGGCGACCAGAATTCGCCATCCGCTTCGGTCGCGATCGAAGTCAGTTTGTGCATGCCCGTCACGGTCCCTGCCGCGTCGTCGAAATCCGCGATCCACACCCGTGATCCACTTTCTTTGTTCGAGATAAATGCGAAACGCTTTCCGTCGGGCGCCCAGCGCGGCCGGTCGGCATCCTGACTGGAAATAATTTCGCGCTCTTGACCGCCGGCCGTGGGCACAATCCATACATGCGGTGTTTTCGTATTGGCGTCGAGATCGACATCGACCACGCTGAAGATCACTCACCTGCCGTCGGGTGAAACCTCCGGCTCGCCTACGCGTCTGAGCTTCATCATGTCTTCAAAAGTGAAAGGATGTTTGCTTTGACCGAAGGAGGGAACAGCCACTGCCATGAGAAAAATTAGAAATAAGCGGCGCATTACTTGACTCCTGCTTCAACTAGCTGGTTTTGGGCGGACTGGACGGGCGAGGACGCCCGTCCTCCACAAGCTAAACTTCCGTCGTTCACTTCTTGGCGGTCGGCGGCAACACCCCGTTCAGGCGCAGATACATTGCGGCTTCGGCGTAGTGGTCGGCCCACGCACCAGATAGGCCCAGGCTGAGCAAGGCGCGCGTAACTTGCTTTCCGCCGAATCCTTCGGTGGTCTCCCCTAGTTTCGAATCGTCCATTTTCGCCAGCGCGTCGGAGCAGAAATCGAACGAGGCCTTGACCGCGGCCACGAGCTTGTCTTTCGAGTCCGTGTCTTTCACCTCCTCAACCTTGGGAGGCGGGACGGCGGCGGCTTTGCTGCACAGGAAGTCATTCGCTTCGATCATGTGGGCGACGAGATGGCCGAATGTCATCTGGTCGGCGCTGGGTTTGTAGTTGAATTTGTCGGCGGGCATGGCTTCGACGGCTGCGATGGTGTTTTTCTGCCGGCCAGGCAAAATGTCTCTGAGGGCGGAGCTGACCGGGTTCTTGGTTAGTGCTGGCGTGGTTTGTGCAGCCGCCGACGCGGCGAGTAACAGCAGGGCAGGGATCACAAGAGTTGTCTTCATTTTGTCCTCATTTTTTGTTGAAATCGGTGCGGAGAGCAGGATAGCGCGAGGGACGGGTTCTGCGCCACGGGCGTTCTGGGCAGAGGCGGGGATTTGCTGGCACGCTCTCCAGAAGGAGTTTCAACCTTCTCCATTTCATACCATTCTCCTGGATCTCGCGTGACCGCCCCCGCAATCCCGGGCACCGGCTTTCAAAACTTTACAACCCATCGAATCCGTCTCAATATACTTCGTCAGTTAGCTAACTGTCAACTAGTGAAAGGAAAACTCCGTGTCCGTGTACGAAAAGCTCGATGCTCTCCACATCACGTTTCCAGAACTGACGTCGCCAGTGGCAGCTTTTGTACCTTTTCTACGCAGCGGCAATTTGCTTTTCTCGTCTGGCCATATCGCCAAGATCAATGGCAAACCATGGGTCGGCCAGCTGGGGGCGAATCTCACGACCGCACAAGGTAAAGAAGCCGCTCGTGCTGTGGCCATCGATCTGATGGGCACACTTCATGCCGCGGTGGGCGACCTGAACCAGATCAAGCGCATCGTGAAGCTGATGGTGCTCGTGAACAGCACTCCCGCGTTCACCGAACAACACCTGGTCGCCAATGGTGCTTCTGAGCTTTTCGGAGAGGTATTTGGAGATACAGGGATGCACGTTCGCAGCGCCTTTGGGGTCGCGCAGGTGCCGTTTGGATCGTGTGTGGAAATAGAACTTGTCGCTGAGCTTCTCTGAGGCATGGAAGTTGGTCGCGAGCCAGTGGGATGGCATCGGGATAGCCCAGGAAATCCGGCGCACTGCGACCCTCGCAGCCTGAGTAACACTCCCATCTCGAATCCTCACCTGCCCAGCCCAACCCACTGTTAGCATCCAGTGTGGCAACACTGAGCGGAACGTGATAAAACGACATGCCGACGGGTCATGAGAAGTTACCGACAGCGCCGGCTAATCGAGTCTGGATCGGAATTTGAGTCAGCAAAACGACGAGGCTATGAAGACGCTGAACGAACTATATTCATCACTCTCTGCCGAGCGCCGTTACGAAGTCTGGTTTGTTCGTCTGGGACTGGCGGACGGTAGCGGGGCGTGGTGGTTCCGATATTTGTTGATGAATCCTGGCCGGAGTGGTTGCGCAAGCGACCCGCGCGGACTGCCCGTGCAGGTGTGGGCTACATGGTTTCCGCGGGAGGGAAAACCGCAGAGCTTTATTCAAGGATTTTCCTTAGAAGCTCTGGATCTCAGCGCCAGAAAACAAGATCCATTCCGCTTCCGAATCGGCAGCAATGAAATCGGCGAGGGCTCCTGTCGAGGAGCGTTGGAAGTTAACGGGCATGCGATTTCATGGGACTTGCGCTACGGTTCCACGTTTCGCGTCACGCTGAGCAATAAGGGCTGGATTGGATTCTCGCGAACCCCGCATTCCGATGCGGTTTTTTCCGGTCGGATTATCCTGGATGGCCGGATTTTCGAGGGGAATCCTTTGGGGATCGGAGTGCAAGGGCACAACTGTGGATACCGGCATCGCAACTTCTGGACTTGGACCCATGCGCATTTTCGCCGCCCCGGCACAAATCCGAGCACATTGGAAGCATTGGTATACGAGATGCCATTCGGACTGGTTTTTCGCAAAGCGGTGCTCTGGCACGAAGGGAAGGAACACGAATTCCGCAAGTTGCATGAGATCAGAAGAGATCCAGATGGATTTAGGTGGAATTTTCATTGTTCCACGAAGGATGGATTGCGATTAGAAGGCGCTATCGATGGCGCTGGGCCGAGCGTCCATCGTGTTCCCTACGTGAAGACCGATTGTACGGGCAGCTTTGAAGTCGCGAACAACAGCCTGGCGAGAGCGGTGCTCCGCTTGGAGCGGCGGGGCAGACCGGTCGAAACATTAGAGACCAGTACTGGGGCCGTGTTGGAGATGGTCGGCCGCCGCTAAAGTCATTCGGACGATTGCGCCATGGCCAGGCGCTCGGCGACGATCGCGTACGCCGAAGGATTGAATGCCATTCCAATGTGCGTGCCGGGGACTTCAAAGTCGGATTCGGAATTCATGGTCCGGCAATAGCGCCAGTCCACGATGCCGTCATCGCGCGTGTAAATTGCGGTCTCGAACATCGAGTCCGGAATGTCGCGCTTCAACGAGTCAACAAAACTGCAGGTGCAGCGCCCGGTGTAGCAGTCGGGCAGCACTCCTTGGCCATGTTCCTTCAGGATTCGCAGGCGAATGGCGTCGGCCGCGTGGAGAATAGGTCGACTGGTCGCCGTGCCGCGAATGGGCGCAGCCAACGTAATGACCGAAGCTACGTCTCGTGGTCTCTGTCCCGCCACCGAGCGGGCGATCACCCCTCCGAGGCTGTGACCGATCAAGTGAATTCTCCGCCCGGTCTCGGCCAGGGCTCTTTCTATGGTCGCGTTCAGATGGCGCTGGACCAGGAGATTCGGACACTCAGCATTGATACCGATGCCGGAAAAATAGGCCCGGTATCCGATACGCCCCAGCCAGGCGTGGAGTTCCATTAAATAAAGATCGGTGCCAAGAAAGCCGGGAATAATAACCACCGCGGAGTCATCGCCGCGGGGCACGCCGAAACCGTAATAGACCGGCGTTGCGTGCAGCAAGAGAACCTCAGCCGCGAACACCGCTTCTGTCCACGGCGAGATATCGGCGTGCAAATCGACGCTGTGAGTGTGCTTCCGCGCCCCCTTGTTCGATGAACCTGTGGCCTTCTTCTTTTTCTGTTTGCGCCGCAATTTCGTTCCGAGTCTGTCGAGCATTTACGCACATTACGCTAGCGCGCGTAGCGGGGGGAACCTTACCTAGCGAATTATACCCTGCCTTTGCGCTTCCGGGTTGGGCTTCGTTTACCGCCTACAGGTTTCTTGAGCCGGGCCTCCAGTTCCGCTACTCGCTTGCGCAGGGCATCCAGTTCCGGTTCGGCTTCGGCCCGCGGCTGAGGTGGTGCCGCCGCGCCCATGAGTTGCTTCATCATGTCCACCGGCGACAGAATGGCGGACTGGACCTCGCCGAGCCGGCTCTGCACCGCATCCTGCACTTTCTGATAACTGTCAAAGGCGGATTTCAAATACCACATGACGAACTCCTGCCGCACCTCATCGGACGCGACGATCAGTTGGCGCAGCAGTTCGAGCGGCAGGCCTGTGGGCTTTTCCTTGGCGTCCTCGGTAATGATTTGTGTAAGAGTGACGCGGGTCAGATCTTGGCCGGTCTTGGCGTCGACTATCTGGACATCCTTGCCTTCCCGAATGAATCCCGCAATATCATCGAGATTCACGTATTTGCTGGTAGAGGAGTCGTACAATCTGCGATTCCCATATTTCTTGATAACGACGGGAGCCGGCTTCATTCGTTAACGCCTCTTATGCTGCTTTGCACATAATAAAAATATATCTTGACACAGGTCACGTCAAATCGTATATTTAAGTCGATGCTGCAGTGCAGCAAAAATGGAGGTGTAAAATGGCAACAACGGTAAAGCATGAATCTCCCCGAACTCATCCAGGGGAATCTTCCTTTGTAAATCTTTTGTCCGGTTGGGCGCAACAGGGAGTCCAGAGTTTCTTTGCTACCCAGCGGATCCTCTTGGATCTCGCCATGCGGCAGAATGCAAGCTTGATGCACTCTCTGCGGCAACAATTGTCCGACCCGCAACATTCCCCGACCGCCATTCTAGGCGAAGTCACGGCCGAGGGAATATCGAACTTCATTGAAGGGCAAAAGGTCCTTCTTGAACTGGGACAAAAACAGAACGAAATCCTGATGACCGGTGTGAAGGAACGTGTCGGGGAATGGCCTCCGGCGCAGGCGGTTACCGACCTGCTAAAGCGCAGCGTGGACACTTTCATCCACATGCAGCAGGAGTTCCTGAAAATTGCCGGCAAGCAAGCTCATACCTGGGTGGAAGCAACTAAAGCCGGGAAACCGTACCAGCCCGAGCAACTGGTGGAGCTGGCCCGCGAGGCGATGGACAACTTTGTCAAAACCCAGAAACACTTCATGGACGTGATCGCCGAAGAGACAGCCAAGGCCACTGGCAGCAAACACACCAATGGCGTCACGAAAATCAAGAAGACCGAGCTGTCAAAGTTGGCGCGCGAGGCCACGGAATCGTTCATCGATGCGCAACGGAAGTTGGTTGATGTAGCCGGGCGACAGATGAACGCCAGCGTGAAAACCGCAGGCAAGACTTTGGAACTCTTGCGGCCATTTCCTTTCCTGCCGTTGGCAGAGTTGACGCGGGAAGGCGTGAAAAGCTACGTCGACGCCCAAAAGGAGCTTATAGACGTCATGGTAAAGCCGACTGGCGAGCATAAACCGCACAAGACCGCACATCACGCGAAGCGGTCGCCCAAGAAGCATGCGGCAGTAGCTGGGGCCGCTTAACGGCAAGACGACGCATTAGAGCTTCATCCTGAGCGGAGTATGGCCCGCAAGAAATGCGGGCCATACGAAGTCGAAGGATTCTGCACGGCCGAGTGCCCTAGACCACGCAATGGTTGTTCTCGGACAACCAGTCTACTTCGCTCGTGTGAAACAGCACGGGGGAATCGTGCGAGGCCGGCAGGGGTAGGCGCACTCGGGGATCCTTCGGCTCCGCTCAGGATGACTGGTTAACTCAATTGACAATCCAGGCTGAGTATCACTCTGGCGGGCTCCCGCCCGCGGACACTTATCGTCCATCGGGAGGCGCAGATGAAGGTTCCATTAACTCCCATCCGTTTCCTACGCTATGCGTGTGAACAATTTCCTGACAAGGTCGGAGTGGTGTGCGGCGACGAGCGGTTCACGTATGCGCAATTCGCCGAGCGCGCAGCGCGCCTGGCTGGCGCTCTCGTCGCCGCAGGGGCCAAGCCGGGCGATCGGGTCGCCTTTCTCAGCACCAACTGTCATCGGCTACTCGAGGCCTACTATGGGGTTTTGGAAGCCGGCTGCGTGCTCGTGCCCTTAAACATTCGTCTGGGCGCACCGGAACTTACTTTCGTTTTGAACGATGCGCAGGCCAGGTTCTTGTTTGTCGAACCCGCCTTCGTTCCACTGGTGGGGTCGTTTCAGACTTCTGTCGGTTCGATCGAGACCTACTTTCTTTTAGATGGTCAATCGCAAGCGAACTGGCTGGCGTCAGGGACCTACGACGACATTCTGTCAGCTTCCCCACCGTTCCAGTGTGACTTTACGCAAATTGATGAGGACTCAGTTGCCGAACTGTTCTACACCAGCGGCAGCAGCGACCGCCCGAAAGGCGTAATGCTCACTCACCGCAACGTGTATCTACACGCGTTATCGGTGATCGCCGCAGGACAGACCTCCGTCAGCACCCTCGGAGAAATGTCCTGCAAATCCGTGTTCCTGCACACCATTCCGCTGTTTCACGCGAACGGCTGGGGCATCGCCCACACCATCACAGTGGTCGGCGGCACGCACGTGATGATCCACCATTTCAATCCCGTGGAAGTGTTCCGCTTGATCGAGCAGGAGCGGGTAAGCAGCTGCGCCGTGGTGCCCACCATGGCGACAGCCTTGGTGAATTCTCCTGCGAGAGCAAAATACGACTTGAGCAGTCTGCAAATCATCAGCATTGGCGGGGCTGCCTCATCTCCCACGCTGGTGAAAGAAGTTGAGGAGAAGCTGGGTTGCACCTGCATCTCCGGATACGGTCTGACCGAGACTTGTCCCACGCTCGCCAAATCGTCAATGAAATCGGACCTCCTCTTGGAGGGAGAACAACGCTATACCCGCCAGGCAATGACCGGGTTTGCAATTCCTGGGGTGGAGCTTCGGGTCGTTGGCCCCAACGGGGAGGATGTGCCGCACGATGGCACCGTTATGGGCGAAATCGTGGCCCGAGGCGACGTCGTAATGGACGGCTACTGGGGCCAACCGGAGGCCACGGCCGCCGCGATGCTGGGCAGCTGGTTTCACACCGGCGATGTAGCCATCGTGGATCGGTACAACTACATTCAGATTGTTGATCGCAAGAAAGAGATTATCGTGAGCGGCGGCGAGAATATATCGTCACTGGAAGTGGAAAAAGCGCTCCTCGCCCATCCGGACGTTTACGAGGCCGTCGTGATTCCTGTTCTTGACGAGAAGTGGGGCGAGATACCGAAGGCGCTCGTGGTTTTGAAGCCGGGATCACAAGCTCGGGAACATGATCTGTTAGAGTTCTGCCGCAGCCGCCTTTCGCATTACAAATGTCCGCGGTCGGTCGAGTTTCTCGAAAGCTTGCCCAAGACCGGATCGGGGAAGGTTTTGAAACGAGAGCTGCGGCAAAAGTATGGGGCAGCGCTGAAGAGTACTGTTTCTTAACGCGCACTGCAAGCGTGAGTCGCGAGTACTCTTCGCATTAGGGGCTCGGCATGGCGATAGCGAAGAGGCACTTGCGATGGCTCATCAATCTGTGGCCGCCGTTTCTTGGGGCGGGTATCCGGGTGACGCGCCTGCAGCCCGACTGGAAGGCGATCGATGTGGAAATGAAGCTGCGCTTCTGGAACGCAAATTACGTTGGCACTCATTTTGGCGGCTCGCTGTACGCCATGACCGACCCTTTTTACATGCTGATGCTCATCGAGAACTTGGGCTCGGACTACGTCGTGTGGGACAAATCCGCGAGCGTCCGTTTCCGACAACCGGGAAGGGGCAAGGTGTTCGCTGCCTTTCATCTGTCCGATCAGCAGATCGAAGAACTGCGTCAGGAATTGAAAACGCAAGAGAAGATCGAGCCCTCTTTCGCTGTGGACGTCAGGGATGAAACCGGGGCTGTGATCGCAGAAGTACAAAAGGTCTTACACATCCGAAAAAAGACGGGCCGAGAAGATGTATCGAACAGCGATATGCCCGCACCAACACTTCTTTAAGGAGAGAGAACATGGCCACACTTACCGCACCAATCGCTACCAAGATTTTCGGCGGCAGTTTCCTGATCGAGGACCGCACGCCCGACGAGGTATTCACTCCAGAAGATTTCACCGAGCAGCACTTGCTGATTGCGCAGACTGCGGAAGAATTCGCGATCAAAGAAATCGTCCCTAATGCCGAAAAAATGGAACACAAGGATTTCGCAGTCACCCGCGAGCTAGTAAAGAAGGCTGGCGAACTCGGGCTGAGCGGGGTGGATGTTCCGGAACAGTACGGCGGTATGGAGATGGATAAAGTCACGTCCGCGATCGTTGCCGACCGTCTGGCAAAATACAGCGGTTTCAGTACCACCTGGGGCGCTCACGCCTGCATTGGGACACTGCCCATCGTTTACTTCGGTACCGAAGAGCAGAAGAAGAAATACCTGCCCGGGCTGGCTAATGGCACAACGGTCGGCGCCTATGCGCTTTCAGAATCGTCTTCTGGATCCGACGCGCTCAATTGCCGCGCGCGGGCCACGCTGTCCGCCGACGGCAAGCACTACCTCCTCAACGGCGAGAAAATGTGGATCACCAATGCCGGCTTTGCTGACCTGTTCATCGTGTTTGCCAAGGTGGACGGAGAGAAGTTCACCGCCTTCATCGTTGAGCGCGACTTCCCTGGCTTTGCAGTGGGCGCGGAAGAGCACAAGATGGGAATCCGCGGCTCCTCCACTTGTCCACTTATTCTCAATGACTGCCAGGTGCCAGTAGAGAACGTGCTCGGAGAAATCGGCAAGGGACATCACATCGCGTTTAATGTTCTGAACGTGGGCCGCTTCAAGCTGGGCGCAGGCGCCATCGGCGCGGCTCGCAATTCGCTTGAAAGCGCCATCGCTTACGCCAAGCAACGCAAGGCCTTCGGCAAAGTCATTGCCGATTTCGGTCTGGTGCGCGAGAAGCTGGCCAACATGGCGGCCGGCATTTTCACCGGCGAAGCCATGGCCTATCGCACGGTCGGCATGATTGACGCGGCCACCGAGCAACTCGGCGATGCCCACAACGATATGGCTCAGGCTCGCAAGATATTTGACGAGTATGCCATCGAGTGCTCCATCCTCAAAGTTTGGGGGTCGGAGTTTATCGACTACGTAGTGGATGAGACGGTACAGATTTACGGCGGATACGGCTTCGTGGAGGAGTACCCTGCTGAGCGCGGTTACCGCGACGCCCGCATCAATCGTATTTTCGAAGGAACAAACGAAATCAACCGGCTCGTCATCACCGGGTTTCTGCTGAAACGGGCAATGTCCGGGCAGCTTCCATTGATGGCCGCAATCAAGAAGCTGATGGATGAAGTGCTGTCCGGCACCAGAGATGACGGCGTGGAAGGTCCGCTAGCGGAAGAGCGGAAGCTGGTGGCGGCGGCCAAGAAGATCGGACTGTTCGCGGCCGGAGTTGCCACTCAGAAGTACATGCAGGCGATCCAGGACCAGCAGGAGATCATGGGAGCAATTGCCAACATGACCATTGAAACCTATGCCATGGAGTCTGCCGTGCTGCGCGCTCAGAAACTGGCAACGCGCAATGGAGAGGCCAGCGCAGCCAATGCCATTGCCATGACTCGCGTCTATATGGCAGGCGCGCTGGATAAAATCGAAAGCGCCGCAAGAATGGTCATTGCGGCCGCGAGCGAAGGCGACATGCTGCGTTCGCAGATGGCCATCCTGCGCCGCTTGTGCAAGTACGAACCGTTTAATACTGTGGCCCTCCGGCAGACGATCGCCCAGAGAGTCATCGAAACCGGCAAATACACGTTGGCATAGAATCGCCAGGAAGAAGAAAGTTTCCCAAATTGGAACTCCGGTAGCGCCCGCATCTTGCCGGCTGAGGCGAGGGCATTCTGCCCTCGCCCGTTTTGGGGCGGGACGCCCCGCCGACAGCCGCCGGCCCCGCGGCGCTGTTGTGCCCGCCGACCGGCAAGATCCCCACAATTAAGGCTAGTCAAGCTTTTTCCGCATCCCCAATGTGACGAAGGTCACAACTAAGCGTGATTCAAAGTACCGACGCCAGCCCTACCCTGGTGGTGTAGTGACCATAGTGTTCCGTTTTGAACACTGAGGAATCCGATGGATTTACGTAAGTGGTCCAAAATGAATGCCGAATATGGCCGAGAGCTCTTGCATTCTGGAATCGAGGGAGCGCGTTCGGGCGGAGAAGCATTCCTTAACGGAGAGTCTTTTGCGCCGTTTTTTGGCGAGTCAGTTCGAAGCGCCTTGAAGCCCGCCGCCCTCGGAGCGTGCCTTGGTGTGTTGGGCAGTTATTCCGGATATCGGGAAAAATCCATAAGCAGAGCGTTGGCATGCGGTTTGCTGGGCGGTGCAATCGGCCTTGGTGCGGGGGTCGCTTGGGAAAGCCGCCGTTTATCTGCGAGCATCGCTGATGGTGCTTTGAAGAACATTGGAAGAGTGCGCGATGAGCATTGGCTGACCAAGCATCCCATCGACTACGCATAGAAACCCGGGACGTTGCACCCAGCGTTCAGACGACTGACCTCATGGTCGCGAACGCTGGAAACATAAAAGCAGGCGTGCTCCTCCATAGGCTATGGGCTATGTAGTTCGCCTGGTGGGTATAGGGGGCAGCAAATGATTACGCAGGAAGTGTTGCAGGAACGAGTTGCGATTCCGCAGGCCACAGAAAGCCTCAGTCCAGAACGCGTTGCCTATCTGGAAAAATTAGTAAGTCAAGCCAGAACCGCCGCCGCCGTCTTCACCCAATTCACCCAAGAGGACGTCGATCGCATCGTCAAGCCGATGGTCCTGGCTGGCCTGGGACAAGCTCAATATCTCGCCCGGCTGGCGGTTGAGGAAACCAAGCTCGGGGTCATGGAAGACAAAGTCCTCAAGAACATGTGCGCCACGGAGTTTACCTACAACTACATTAAGGATAAACGAACCGTGGGCGTCATTCGCGAGTTTCCCGAGCGCAATCTGGTGGAGATAGCTGAACCGATCGGGGTCATCTTTTCTATCACACCGATCACGAACCCCACTTCCACGGTGCTCTTCAAATGCATCATGGCCATCAAGACGCGCAACGCGGTCATTTTCAGTCCTCATCCAAATGCCTGGCACTGCTGCTCCGAGGCCGTGAAGATCATGTATGAGACCGCGCTGAAGCATGGCGCACCCGAAGGGGTTTTTAGCTGCCTGGAATCCCACACGCTGCAGGACAATGCCTACCTGATGCGGCACAAAGACGTGGGCCTGATTGATGCCACCGGCGGGCCAGGTGCAGTCAAAGCCGCCTATAGCTCCGGCAAACCAGCTCTCGGTGTGGGGCCGGGCAACACGCCGGTTTATTTGGAAAAAACGGCGGACGTGAGTACAGCCGTCGTGGACATCATCTTGTCGAAAACTTTCGATAACGGAACCATCTGCGCTTCAGAGCAAACCGTCGTGATCGACGATGAGATTTACGACGTGGTGCTGAAGAAATTCGCGGAACTGGGAACCCACATCTGCAATGAGAAAGAGACGGAACTGCTGGCACGTACGGTCATCGATCCTGCCACCGGGTGTATGCAACCCATGGCAGTCGGGCAGAAGGCCACCGATATCGCGCGTCTGGTCGGTCTTGCAGTGAAGCCGGACACCAAACTGCTGATCGCACCGATTCAAGGCGTAGGCCCCGAACATCCCTTGTCGGTAGAGAAGCTCTTCCCCGTGCTCGCGGTCTATCGAGCGAAATCTGTCGATGAGGCGCTCAAGGTGTGCATCGACGTGAATCACGCCGGCGGGCTTGGACATACGGCGGCCATTTTCTCGCGCAACGATGAGATCATCCGCAAGTTCGGCGAGATGATGAATGCGGGACGAATCATTGTGAACTCGCCAGGCTCAATCGGAGCGCTGGGTGCCGTTTACAACGATCTAGTGCCCACCTTTTCCTTCGGCTGTGGCACCGGCGGCGGCAACAGCACCACCGATAACGTAAATATTTATCACTACCTCAACATCAAGCGTGTGGCTCGGAGGACACAAGCTCATATGTGGTTCCGAGTTCCCAATCAGATCTATTTCAACCTGAACGCGGTAGAGAATATACGCCAGTTCCCATCGCGCTCCACCGTCATCGTTACGAATCCCTCCATGGAGCAGATCGGTCACGTCGATCTTGTCCGGCGCAACATTCCGGAGGGAACCCGCGTTCACGTCTCCGTCATTCCCGATGCGGAGCCTGAGGTCAAGGTCGTCATGCAGGGAGTGGAGGCGCTCAATTTCTACAAAGCGGACCAAATCATCGCGCTCGGCGGCGGATCGGTGATCGACGCGGCCAAAATCATGAAACTCAAATACGAGTCGCCGGAGGCTGATCTGGAAGAGTTGGCTGCGCCTTTTCTGGATCTGCGCAAACGCGTGATCCAGTACCCGACCGAGAAAGTGAACCATGCGCGGCTGATTGCCATCGCCACGACCAGCGGAACGGGAAGCGAAATCACTCCTTTTGCCGTGTTGACCGACAAAGAACGTGGGCGGAAGGTGACTCTGGCAGACTACTCGCTGACCCCGGATGTGGCCATCGTGGATCCGCAGTTTGTGATGTCCATGCCGAAGGGCCTTACCGCCGATACCGGCATCGACTGCCTGACCCATGGACTGGAAGCTGTCGTTTCCAGCTATGGTTCGGCCTACACCGACTGCAACGCGATGCAGGCGATCCGAATGGCCTTCAAGTATCTGCCCATCGCGTTTGAACACCCCGAAGATGAAGAGGCCCGCAGCATGATGCACAACGCCTCGTGCATTGCGGCCATGGCGTTTTCCAACGCCTCGGTGGGCGTGAATCACGCCCTGGCGCATGCCTTCGGGGCGCGCTTCCACGTGGCCCACGGCCGGGCCAATGCGCTCATGTTGCCGCACGTCATTGCGTACAACGCGGCCGTGCCCACTAAGTTCGTGCCGTCACCCTACCAGAAGGGTTATCTCGCGCACAAGAAATACGCGACGGTGGCGGATTTGCTGGGTCTGGGCGGACACACGATTGAGGAAAAGGTGAAGAACCTGATCGTGGCGACGGAACAGTTACTCGACCAATTGGGGTTCCCGCGTTCGATTGCCGAGCTGGGAATCTCGAAGGAAGAATTCGAGCGGGCAATACCGGAACTGACCAAGCTTGCCTTTGACGATCCGTCCTGGCGGTCGAACCCTCGCATGCCACTGATCACCGAATTGGCCGAGCTGTTTTGGAAGGCCTATCAGGGGCGGGGCCTGGCGAAGGTGGCTAGTGCGTCTCAGCAGACTTCGTAGTGGATGGGAGTGCGTATGGCAATGATGGCGGTGTGGCTCAAGATTGATGAAGGGCGCGTTGTCCAAGCGCTGCAAGAGGCCGGAGAAAAACTGGACAGCGCTGAGGAGGGAGTGGCTTTGGATTTCTCTTCGGTCCGCCGGGTCGATGCGAGTGTACTGCGAGAGATGGCAGCGTTCGCGGGCATAGCTGACCGCAAAGGTGTCAAGGTGGAGTTGCGAGGCGTCAACGTCAATGTCTACAAAGTGCTGAAGCTGGTGAAGCTGGCGTCACGATTTTCTTTCGTGAACTGAAATGCGCGACGGTTGGGCAATAGGTTGGGAAACTGAAATAGGAGAGCTGAGATGCAAAGCCAACAATCAGGTGACCGCCTTTCCTGGGGAGACACCGTATTCCTCCATCTGGAACACGAGGGCATGCCCCTCAATGTCGCCTGTGTCTGCGTGTTTGAGGGTAAGATCCCGTTCGAAGATTGCGTCCAGTTTGTCGAGTCGAAGCTGCCGCTGATTCCCCGCTACCTCAAGCGGGTGGCACCGCCGCTGCTTAATATTGGCCTGCCCAGCTGGGAATACGACCCTACCTTCGACATCCGCAACCACGTGCGCGAGGCGACGCTCAAGCACGGCTCCGACGCAGAGTTGAAGACGCTTGCGGGAAAGATTTTGAGCACGGTGATGGACCGGCAGCACCCCCTCTGGGACATGACCCTAGTGCATGGGCTGAAAGGCAATCGCAGCGGGTTCGTCTTCCGCCTGCACCACTGCCTCGCCGATGGCATCGGCGGAGTTGGGATCATGAACGTGGTCATGGATGCGAGCCCGGTGGTGCCTCGGCTGCCCAAACGAAAGCTCCGGCTCCGCGTTCCACCGCCTCGTGGCGTTTGGACGTCGTCGATAACGAACGGCTGCATCGACTCCTATTCTGAATTGGTCAAACGAATTCTCGACGCCCTGACGGACGTATCGAGCATGGCGGAGCGCGCCGCTGCAAATGGCGGGAACCTGGCCCCGGACGAGTTCACCCATCTACTTCCGGAATTTACCGTGGCCACAGAGCGGCTGCGGTTCAACGTTCTCTACCGCGGGCCGCAGAAATTCGCCTGGGCTGAAGTTCCGCTGGCCGAAATCAAAGCCATACGGCACAGCTGCGGGACCAGTGTGAATGACGTCATCCTGGCGCTGGTGACGGCGACTATCCGGCGCTACCTCGAACTGCATGGCGACCGGGTTAAGGGACGCATGCTTCGCCTGATGGTTCCGGTCAATCTGCGCGGCAGCGACGGTCCGGGCGACTTGGGGAACCGCATCTCCCTGGTCCCGGTCACCCTTCCGCTGGACATTCGCAACCCTCGGAAACTGCTGGCTGCCGTCCATAAGAGAACGGAGCTTCTCAAACGCGCGCATACTGCCGAATTGGTGAGTTTGGCGGGCGGCTTGCTCGGCATGTTCCCGAATTCCGCGCAGGCGCTGGCCGGCCACATCATAAGCCGGCTGCCGTTCACGCCTTTCAACATGGTCTGTACCAACGTGCCCGGACCGCAAGCTCCGCTTTACTTGCTTGGCCACAAGATGCTGCACTGCTATCCCTATGTCCCGGTAGGTGGCGAGATGGCGCTTAACTGCGCCATCTTAACCTACAACGGCACGGCGTATTTCGGGTTCAGCGGATGTGTGCACGCCGCGCCGGATCTGCGGCGTTTGGAAACGTTTCTGAAACTGAGTTTCACGGAACTGCGGGAAGCCGCCGAGATCGAACCCCCGCCAAAGGAAGAGAAGAAGAAAGAGAAGAGGGTGCGCGCGAAGGCGAAGGTTGCACGGGCACCGGCGCCTATGCCGGAGACCGTGCATGTATCGATTCCCCTTCCGCCGCTCACTTCGGTCGAATCAACAATGCCAGCAGGTCCCCCAGTTAAGAGGGTGCGCGCGAAGGCGAAGGTTGCACGGGCACCGGCTCCCGCGCCGGAGCCAGTGCATGTGTCGATTCCCCTTCAGCCGCTCACTTCGGTCGAATCAACAATCGCAGCAAGTCCCCCAGTCAAGGAGGAGAAAGTCTTAACGCAATTCGCATAGGGATTGCCGAACGGAGGAGAACGTGGAAGGCATCCAGTCAGTTGTGCAGTTGACTTCATACTTGGTCAGCGGGCGAGCATTATTCGTAATCATTCATATTCTGGGCGTCGTATGTTTCGCCTACATTGTCGCCAAGCGCCTGGTACCGCTCGTTCGGGGCCAACGCGATTTACGTTTTGACCAGCCGTTAGTTCGGCTGGGACGAGTTCTGAAATTCTGGCTGGGTCAGTGGAAGCAGCCTCGCTACAAGACCGCCGGAACCATTCATATCTTCATCTTTGCCGGCTTCATCGTCTTGGCGATGCGTGCCTTCACCACGCTGATTGTCGGCGTCTCCGAGAATTTCGTCATGCCCGGGCTTTCAGGAAAAGCCGGCCCTATCTACAACACAATCACGGACTACGCCGCGACCGTCGTTTTCCTCTGCATGGTCATCGCTGTGATTCGCCGGCTGGTTTTCAAACCTGCGCGCTACGCTGTACCGGCAAGGTTCGGCAAAGCTCACACCCCCGACGCCATTTTCCTCCTGGCGCTAATCGCAATCCTAATGGTAGCCGACAGTCTTTTTGCAGCCGCCAAGGCCGCCGCCGAGTCCCAGCAGGGCCAACCGCTTGAAGTGCTGGCCGTATTTTCGCTTCCCTGGATGTTGCAGAGTATTCTCGCTTCAATCACTCTGCCGACTCTCGGAAGACTCTACTTCGGCGCTTATCTGCTCCATGAAGTGACCTTTTATTTCTTGCTCTGCTATCGGCCCTTTGGAATCCAGTTCCACGTGGAGACTTCCCTGTTCAATATCTACTTCGCAAAGTTGGACCGGGAGATTTTGAAGCCGGTGAGATGGGGCGTCAGCGAGGAGCATCTGGATCAGGTGAAATCTTTCGGAGTCAAGACGTTTGAAGACTTCACCTGGAAGCACATGCTCGATTTTTATACCTGCGCCGACTGCGGGCGCTGTTCCGACAACTGCCCGGCCAATGCGGTGGGAAGGCCGTTGTCGCCACGATTCATCACCACCAAGGCAAGAGACTACGCCTTCCAGCACTATCCGATGTTTGGCAAGTCGGGCAACGGCAAGCCGCTGATCGGAAATATCTATTCCGAGGATGAAATCTGGTCGTGCACAACCTGCGGCGCTTGCGAAGCGGAATGCCCGCTGCTGGTCGAGTACATCGACAAGATCGTGGACTTGCGGCGCGGCATGATTGACGACGGGAATGTGCCCCAGTCCCTGCAAAAGCCGCTGAAGGCACTGGAGAGCCGCGGCAATCCCTACGGCAAGATGGAGAAGAAGAAAGCCGACTGGACGAAGGCCAAAGAGTTCCAGCAGGATTGCAACGTCAAAGTCGTCGACGGAAAAAACGGTGCAGACACTTTGTATTTTGTCGATAGCATCACCTCCTTCGATGACCGCATGCAATCAATCGGTCGGGCCACGGCGAAGATCCTCAAGCACGTCGGAGAGAATTTTGGAATCCTGGGCTCGGCCGAAAAAGACAGCGGCCATGAAGTCCGGCGCTTCGGCGAAGAGACCCTTTTCATGGCCTTGCGCGACCACAATGTCGAGGCCATCAAAGCGTCGGGAGTCAAGCGGATCGTCACCGCTGACCCGCATGCTTACAATGCGCTCAAACACGACTACAAGGATGTGCCGCCGGTCGAGCACATCAGCCAGGTGATCGCTCGAGAAGTCAAAACCGGCAAGATTCAATTCAATCCGGTGGAAAACGCAAGCAGCGTCTACACCTACCACGATCCCTGCTATCTGGGACGGCACAACGATATTTACGACGATCCCCGAGATGTGCTCGATGCGATTCCAGGTTTGAAGCGAGTCGAAATGACCCGTTCCCGGGACCGCTCATTCTGCTGCGGTGGTGGCGGACTGATGCTGTTCTACGAGCCGAAAGAAGATCAGCGAATGGGTGTCAAGCGAGTGCAGATGGCCGCCGAGGCTGGGGCCAACGTGATTGTGACGGCGTGCCCCTTCTGCATGGTGAATATCGAAGATGCGATCAAGGTCGCGGGCCTGGAAGGAAAGATGACCGCCATCGATCTGGCGGAGTTGGTGGAGAAGCAAATCGCGGGCGAAAGTCAGACAGTAGCGTGAAGCGTTTTTGGAGGATGAGTTATGGAGATTCTAGTTTGCGTGCGAAGAGTACCCGACACTTCGGAAAATGAAATTCAACTGAATAGTGCCGGGGATGACATTGAACGCGATGACCTCGTCTATTCGATCAATGAAGCGGATAACTACGCGGTCGAAGAGGCGCTTCAGATCGTCGCCCGGGTCGGTGGAAACGTCACCGTCGCCACGGTTGGCGGCGAAGATGACGAAGAGGTCCTGCGCCGGGAGATGGCCATGGGCGCGAGCCACGGCGTGCTGATCACAGACGATGCCTTCAGCGGATCAGACGGCAGGGGCATCGCCACCATCCTGAAAGCCTTTGTCCAGAAAGGAAACTACGACCTGATCCTGACCGGGATTCAGGCCGAGGACGGCGGCGCGCAAGTCGGCGGAATGCTGGCGGCGCTGCTCGACTATCCGTTCGCTTCGCTGGTCAATTCCATTGAGGTTCTGGACGGTAAAAAGCTGAAAGTCAGCCGGGAAATTGAAGGCGGCAACAAAGAGATCAGCGAGATTGATCTGCCCTGCGTGCTCTCGATTCAGACCGGCATCAATGAGCCACGCTACGTGGGAATGAAAGGCATCCGGGCAGTGGCCTCTATCCCGATCCCGACTTTCGGCGTCTCCAACCTTGGACTGGAGCCGAGCGCTGTAGGGGAAGCGGCCGCAAAAGTGAAAAGGGTGGACTACTTCGTACCCGCACTTGGCAAAGGAGCCGAAATTCTGCACGGCACCCGGGAAGAGAACATCGACAAAGTTCTGGAGTTAGTGGCTGCTAAAGGAGGGTTGAAATAATGGCGCGCATTTTCACTTACATGATGCACAAGGGCGGCGCGGTCGACGATACCGCGTTCGAACTGGCGGCGGCGGCGCGAAGGATCGATCCCACTGCATTGCCCACGGCCATTGTTACCGGCTGGGGTGCGAATCTCGATGCCGCCTGCAAAGCCCTCCAGGGCTCCTACGCTGAGACGTGGAAGATCGCCAGCGAAGCTCTTGCCTACCCTAACGCTGAGTTGATCCGGAAGGCTTTAGTTAAGGTACTGCCCAGCAACAGCATCGTGTTAGTTGCTCACGAACATTTCGGAATCGATCTGGCTCCGGGCCTTTCCATCAAGCTGAATTCAGCTTTTGTCTCCGACGTGTTGGACATCGCCGGCGTGGAAGGCACAGGCCTTAAAGTAGTCCGCCAGGAATTTGGCGGACAGGTGAGCGCGCATGTTCGTTGCGACATTTCATCGGGCGCGGTGATCACAGTGCGTCCGGGCGCATTCAAGCCGCAGGAAGGTGCTGCTACCGCGGGGACTGTTGTCGACAAGTCCGCCGACGTCGGCGCACTCACAGCGGGACGGCGTTATGTGGAGACGGTCGTCGCCGAGGCGGGTGATGTCGATATCACCAAGCACAGCATTCTGGTTTCGATCGGCCGCGGCATCCAGGAAAAAGACAATGTGGCCATCGCGCAGGAACTCGCCGACGCCCTGGGTGCGGCGGTGAGCTGCTCGCGACCCGTGGTCGATGCCAAGTGGATGGAAAAATCACGCCAGGTCGGCTCGTCTGGAAAAACCGTCAAGCCCAAGGTCTATCTGGCATGCGGCATCAGTGGATCTTTCCAGCATTTGGCTGGCCTTAAGGGTAGCCCATTCCTGATCGCCATTAATAAGAACCCCAAGGCTCCCATATTCCAAGTCGCAGATATCGGAGTTGTCGATGACATTCTGGAGTTCTTGCCGGAATTAACCAACAAAGTTCGTGAAACGCGCAGCGCCGCATAACTTAAGGAGAGGAACCGCCATGATCACAAGTAAAACCCTGAAACTCAGTTTGAAGTCGCTCAAGGACTTCGCGAAGAAACGTCTGCCCGATGAAGTCCTTCGAGAGCTCGATGACAAGGACGAGTGCCCAGTCGAAATCGTCCACCATATGTGCAGCCCGGACAAACTGGGTATTCAACTCCTGTTCATCCCCGAAGAGTTCGGCGGCATGGGCGGCGGAACTTTCGATGTGTACTGCGTCTGCGAGGAAATGGCGCGCATCGACCTGGGTGTCGCCACCGCTGTGCTGGCCACGTTCCTGGGCAGCGATCCCATCTTTGTCGGAGCCACTCCGGAACAAAAGAAACTCTGGCTGACGCGCATCGCGGAAGAGGGACTGTTGTTCGCCTACGGCGCCACCGAACCGGAAGCCGGCAGCGATTTAGGAGCGCTTCGCACCACAGCGGAACCAGTCATCGAAAACGGCCGCACCGTCGGCTACAAGATCAGCGGCAATAAGCAGTGGATCAGCAATGGCGGAATCGCCGATGCCTACACGATCCTGGCCAGCGCGCCCGCCGGTCCCAGCTGGTTCGTGGTCGAAAAAGGCGTAAAGGGTTTCACCCACGACGAGCCCGAAGACAAGCATGGCATCCGGCTCAGCAACACTGCGGCTCTGGCGTTAGACAACGTTTATGTCGGCGCCGACCGTCTGCTCGGCGGTGTGGAAGGTCAGGGACTCATTCAGGCGCAGGCCGTGTTCGGCTACACCCGTCTTATGGTTGCGGCGTTCGGTCTTGGCGGCGGCTGGTCCGCGCTCGATCGCGCAATTCCGTATTCCACCAAGCGTATCCAGGCCGGAGCGCCGCTCTCTGAAAAGCAGGGCTACACCCACAAGCTGATCGTGCCCAACGTGGCGCGGCTGGAAGCAGCCCGCTCTTACATCGAAGAAACTGCAGAGCGCATCGACGCCAAGACCGAAGGCAGCCTGAACACCGAGGGCGCCATCGCGAAATACATGGCGACCGAAGCCGGGAATGCGGCCGCCGAGGCCAGCATCCAGGCGTTGGGTGGCTACGGCTACACGCATGAATACATGGTGGAGAAAATCAAGCGCGACGTGCGCATCACCACCATTTACGAAGGCACCTCCGAAATCATGGAGATGACCATCAGCCGCGACCGCTGGCAGTTGCACCTGAAGACGCGGGGGCAGCACTATCACGATCGGGCGAAGGAATTCGAAGCATTGCACGCTCGCCATGCAAACGTGGGTGCTGATATTGCGGCGCTGGCTTTGCACGCCTTGGCCGAGATTATGGAAAAAGCTCGGGTGGCACGCCTGACCCGCTATCAACACATTCTCCTGCGCCTGGGTGAGCTGATCGCTTACGCCGAGTGTGCGGGGAGTTTGGCCCGCCGCGCCGCGCTTTTGGCTGACGGCAAGCTGAACGAAAAAGCTAACCGGCGCTTCGACACGACAGCATTGGCGGCAATCAGCCGAGTCTTTGCCCGCGACGCTGCGCTCAAAGTGGCCGAAGAGGGTTTGCGCTGGGTCATCGGCGCTGGAGGCATCAGCGATGCCGATATCGCCGGATTTGAAACCAGTTTGGGATTGCCCGCCATTCACCGCGCGCAGTCCGGCCTCATTTCAGATCTGGATTACGTAGCAGACGTACTGTACGGCCGCGCAGCCAAGCGTTTGGAAGCGGCCGCATAGGCTTTAACGATCAATCTTAATCGACCTTTTATAGGAGTACCGTCATGGAAAGCACTTCCTATCGCGCCATAGCAATTGTTGGAGCGGGAGCCATCCTCCCCGATGCAGCGAACGTATCGACGTTCTGGGAAAATGTGAAGAACGGACGCTACAGCATCACTGAGGTCGACCGCGACCGCTGGGATCCCGCCCTCTACTACGACCCCGACCATCGTGCGCCGGATAAGACTTACTCAACCATCGGCGGTTGGGCGCGCGACTACGTGTGGGATCCGATGAAGTGGCGTCTGGGTGTTCCGCCGTGCGTCATCTCCGCCATGGATGAAGCGCAAAAATGGGCAATCGCCTGCACCCGCGAAGCGCTGGAAGATTACGGCTTCCCCAAGCGGCCGCTGAATCTCGATCGCACGGCGGTGATCCTCGGCAACGCGATGGCGGGAGAAAAACATTATTTCACCGCCTTGCGTCTGTACTTTCCGGAATACGCTCATGAACTGGCCGAGAGTACCAGCTTCGCCGGGCTGCCGGAGGCGCTGCGCCGCGACATTACGCGGGAATTGCACGACCGCATGGCCAACCGCATTCAGGATGTTACGGAAGACACTATGCCCGGCGAATTGGCCAACTGCATTGCCGGACGCATAGCAAACATTTTCAACTTCCACGGACCTAACTATGTTGTGGACGCGGCCTGCGCGTCCGCGATGGCGGCCATCAGTGCGGCGGCCGAGGGATTGGTGGCAAACGATTTTGACCTTGCGGTTACTGGCGGCATTGACCGCAACATGGGCGTCTCGAGCTACATCAAGTTCTGCAAAATCGGTGCGCTTTCCGCGACTGGCACCCGTCCCTACGCCGAAGGGGCGGACGGCTTCGTCATGGGCGAAGGCACCGCGCTCTTTCTGCTCAAGCGTCTGGCCGATGCTGAGCGCGACGGCGACAAAATCTACGCCGTGCTGCGCGGCATAGCCGGGTCGAGCGACGGCAAGGGAAAGGGCATCACCGCGCCCAACCCAGCCGGCCAAAAATTGGCCATCGAGCGCGCCTGGCAGAATGCTGGATTATCGCCGGCCACTGTGACGCTGATCGAGGGCCATGGCACATCCACCGCTGTGGGCGACGTCGTCGAGGTGCAAAGCATGATCGACGTGCTCAACAGTTCTCACCTCCCCTCGCACTCAGTGGCGCTTGGTTCGGTCAAATCGAACTTCGGACACCTCAAAGGAGCGGCCGGCGCTGCCGGATTGCTGAAAGCGGCCTTGGCGCTTCGCGACAAGGTTCTGCCGCCCAGCGTGCATTGCGAGCATCGCAATCCGAATATCGACTTTGACCACTCTCCCCTCTACGTCAATACCGAACTGAAACCATGGACCATGCCGCCAGATGGCGTGCGCCGCGCCGGTCTGAGCGCTTTTGGTTTTGGCGGCACCAATTTCCACGCCGTGCTCGAAGAATACATTCCTCACAGGCTGAACGGAAACGGCAAACGGTCGGTCGCTGTTACTGAGATACCGGCGGCAGTGAAAGAGTCGATTATGAATACCCAAGATGTTTCCCGCACTTCTAACGCTTCTTCTTATAAAGCTCCGTTACGCGGAGCATTGGTAATCGGCGCCGCCTCGGAAGCTGCGCTCATCGAGCGGTTGCGCGCGATAGAGAAGGACGCCAAAACAGGCAGAGCCCCGGCGACATCTGCCCCCGCTGAATCCGACCTGCGCGCTCCTGAGCGCGTGGCTATCGACTACGCCGACGCCGCCGAACTGGCGAACAAAGCGGGCAGCGCACTTAAAGCGCTGGCCGCCAATCAACCTGCAATATGGAAAGCCCTGCGGGCCCAAGGCATCTTCCGCGGCCACGGTCCCGCGCCGAAAGTCGCGTTCCTGTATACAGGTCAAGGCTCACAGTACGCGAACATGCTCAAGTTGCTCTACGACACAGAGCCGATCGTGGCCGAAACCTTTGCCGAAGCCGATCGCATCATGACCCCTTTGCTCGGCAAGCCGCTGACCAAATACGTTTTCGTTGACCACGCGGACGCCGACGCGGTCGCCAAGGCCGAAGAGGATCTGCGCCAAACCGAGATCACTCAGCCCGCTGTGCTCGCGATCGATCTCGCCCTGACCCGGCTACTGGCGGCTTATGGCATCGAACCTGACTTCACCATGGGACACAGCCTGGGCGAATACGGAGCCTTGGTCGCGGCAGGTGGCCTACCCTTTACCGACTCGCTGGAAGCGGTGAGCGCTCGCGGCCGCGGAATGACCCAGGTGGCGATGGACGACAACGGCCGCATGGCCGCAGTCTTTGCTCCGCTGGAAGAAGTCGAGCGAATCCTGAAGACGATCAAGGGCTACGTCGTGATCGCCAACGTCAACAGCAACCATCAGGCGGTGGTCGGAGGCGCCAGCAAGCCAGTCGAGCAGGCCATGGAAGCTTTCCAAAAAGCTGGCTATGAGGTGGCCGCGATACCCGTCAGCCACGCCTTCCACACATCGATTGTGGCTGGAGCCAGCAAGCCGTTGCGACAAGTTCTGGAGCGGCTGCATCTGCAATCGCCGCGTTTGCCAATCGTCGCCAACACCAACGGCGAGTTTTATCCCACAGGCCCTGACGTCGTGCCCAAGATGCTCGACATTCTTACCCAGCAGGTCGCTTCTCCCGTGCAATTTGTTAAGGGCCTGCGCACGCTGTACGATGCCGGCGCTCGCACATTTGTTGAAGTTGGACCGAAAAAGGCGTTGCAGGGATTTGCCGAGGATGTGCTCGGCGGCAACGGCGATGTGGTTTCGCTGTTTACCAATCACCCGAAAGTCGGCGATATCGTGGCATTCAACCAAGCTCTGTGCGGCCTCTACGCGGCCGGACTAGGCCGCGGAACCGGGGCGCAAGCCTCGGTAGAACAGTCGGTAACCGCTGCGCCCGCGGTGTCACCTGCGACGGCAGTTCCCTTCCCTGTGGAATCGTCTAAACCCATCTCCGCGCCAGCAGCGTCTACGGCACCAGATTCCTTTGTGCCATCCCTGCCGTCAAACGACGATCACTTCAACGAACTCGGCCGCTTCTTCGCCGATGTTCTCGATCGCGGCTACGAGATTTATCGCGGCCAAAAGGATGTTTCCAAGAACGTTCCAGTGGTCATAACCGGAGCGGCGCTAGGCCTGCCCGGTACCGACCATATCTTCGATGATGCCAACATTGGTCGCATTCTACAGGGTGATCAGTTCATCAATTTAATTCCCGCCCCCTTCCGCCAAGCCATGCTCGACAAACACATCACCCGCCTGGTGAAGAGTGAGAGCGGAGAAGCCCGGTTTGAGACCCTCACTGATGTCGCGGACGTCATCAAGCTGGCGGGCCGTGGAGGCGCTTTCGATCTGGAAAAGGAATTCGGAATTTCCTCCGAACGCGTGGGCGCCCTCGACATCGTCACCCAACTGGCCATCGCCGCGGGACTCGACGCATTACGCGACGCCGGCATCCCGCTGGTGATGCGCTATAAAACCACCACCAAAGGCACGCAATTACCGGAGCGCTGGGGATTGCCAGACGCACTACGTGACGATACCGGCGTGATTTTTGCTTCCGCCTTCCCAGGGTTAGACGCGTTCGCGGATGAGATGGCGCGCTACTACGCGGACCACGCACGCCGCGAGCAGTTGGCCACGCTGGAAAGCCTGCTCGCCGGCGCGGTTGAGTCGAATGGTCATTCCACGCTGGTGCAAGAACTAAAGCGGCGCATCGCCGAGGTACGCGCCGCCATCGACAAAGAACCGTATGTGTTCAATCGGCGCTTCTTGCTTCGCGTTTTGTCCATGGGACATTCGCAGTTCGCCGAATTCATCGGCGCCCGCGGCCCCAATACGCAAGTCAACTCCGCCTGCGCGAGCACTACCCAGGCGGTGTCGCTGGCCCAGGACTGGATCCACGCCGGGCGATGCAGCCGCGTGATTGTCGTCTCTGCTGACGACGTCACCTCCGACCATCTGATCGAGTGGATGGGCGCGGGCTTCCTGGCCACGGGAGCCGCCGCCACCGACGAAGTGGTTGCCGATGCCGCCATTCCCTTCGACCGCCGGCGCCACGGCATGCTGATTGGCATGGGCGCCGCAGCACTGGTAGTAGAGAGCGCCGACGCCGCGCGTGCACGCGGAATACAACCCATCTGCGAGGTGTTGTCCACCACGACCAACAACAGCGCCTTCCACGGCACTCGTCTCGATGTCCAGCACATCGGCCAAGTCATGGAGACGCTGGTAGCCAACGCCGAAGCGCACAGCGGCATTTCGCGTCGCCAGATCGCCCCCCACACCGTTTTCGTTTCCCATGAAACCTACACACCGGCGCGTGGCGGCAGTGCCTCCGCCGAGATTCACGCCCTCCGCCGCGTCTTCGGCGACGTTGCGGATAGCATCGTGATCGCCAACACCAAGGGCTTCACCGGTCACGCCATGGGCACCGGCATCGAAGATGTCGTCGCGGTCAAAGCGCTGGAAACCGGCTGCGTCCCCCCGGTCGCCAACTTCAAGGAAGTTGATCCTGAGCTGGGACAGCTGAACTTGTCGAAGGGCGGTTCCTACCCCGTCGAGTACGCCATACACCTGGGCGCGGGTTTCGGTTCGCAGATCAGCATGATGCTGCTGCACTGGATAAAGACAAAGGACGGCATTCGCCGCAGCCCGAATGCTCTGGGCTATGCCTACCGCATCGCCGATGAGACTGCCTGGAGTGCCTGGCTGACAGGGATCGCGGGTCATCCGGCCGCCGATTTGGAAGTCGTCCAGCACACACTGCGAGTGCGGGATCAAGCGTCGACAGCGCGAGCCGCCAAAGTTGTTCCGGCGGCCCGCCCTGAGCCGGCGCCCACGCCTACCGTTCCCGCACCGCGCCCAGCCGCGCCAGTCCTGGTTGCGAAGCCGGAACCAAAGCCCACGGTTACCAAGGCGGCCGAACCAAAAGTAAGCGTTCCAGTCGCTGCGGTCGCGCCTTCCACACCGCCAAAACCGGCGGCGAAGGGAGACCCGGTAAAAGAGAAAGTGCTGGCCCTGGTAGCCGAGAAAACCGGCTATCCGGTTGACATGCTCGATCTGGATCTCGATCTCGAAGCTGATCTGGGCGTCGACACGGTTAAGCAGGCGGAGGTCTTTGCGGCCATCCGCGAGATCTACAGTATTCCGCGCGACGAGAACCGAAAGCTGCGCGACACTCCAACCCTGGCGCACGTGATCCGTTTCGTGTATGAGAAGCGGCCAGACCTAGCAGCAACCCCGGCGGCAGTGAAGAAAGAAATCAAATCCACCCCGCCAATTGCGGTCGTGGCTGAGAAACCGGCGCCTGCTGCGTCGGCCTCTGTTAGCGACGCGGTCAAGGAACGCATTCTCGCGCTGGTCGTAGAAAAGACCGGCTACCCGAAAGACATGCTGGACTTGGAACTCGATCTCGAAGCCGACCTCGGCGTCGACACGGTCAAGCAAGCCGAAATGTTCGCAGCCATCCGCGAGATCTACAACATTCCACGCGACGAAAACCGCAAGCTTCGCGATTACCCAACACTGGCGCACGTGATCCAGTTCGTCTTCGACAAACGCCCCGACCTGGCAGCAACCCCGGCGGCAGCGAAGGCAGAAGTCAAATCCACCCCGCCAACTGCAGTCGTGGCTGAGAAACCAGCCCCCGCGGCGACGTCAACACCAACCGCCACCGCCGACGCGGTCAAGGAACGCATTCTCGCGCTGGTGGTAGAAAAGACCGGCTACCCGAAGGATATGCTGGACTTGGAACTTGACCTAGAAGCCGACCTCGGCGTCGACACCGTGAAGCAAGCCGAAATGTTCGCCGCCATCCGCGAGATCTACAACATTCCACGCGACGAAAACCGCAAGCTTCGCGATTACCCAACCCTAGCGCACGTGATCCAGTTCGTCTTCGACAAACGCCCCGACCTGGCAGCAACCCCGGCGGCAGCGAAGGCAGAAGTCAAATCCACCCCGCCGACCATCCCTGTGGTAGCTGAGAAACCAGTCCCCGCAGCGACGTTAACACCATCCGGTACAGCCGACGCGGTCAAGGAACGCATTCTCGCGCTGGTGGTGGAGAAAACCGGCTACCCGAAAGACATGCTGGATTTGGAGCTCGATCTCGAAGCCGACCTCGGTGTCGACACCGTCAAACAAGCGGAAATGTTCGCCGCCATCCGCGAGATCTACAGCATTCCGCGCGACGAAAATCGAAAGTTGCGCGACTACCCCACCCTAGCGCACGTTATCCAGTTCGTCTTTGACAAGCGACCCGACCTGGCTGCAGCCCCGGCCGCAGCAAAGGAAGAAGTCAAATTCACCACACCGACCATCCCTGTGGTAGCTGAGAAGCCAGCCCCCTCAGCGCCACCAACACCAGCCGCTACCGCCGACGCGGTCAAGGAACGTATTCTCGCGCTGGTGGTAGAAAAGACCGGCTACCCGAAAGACATGCTGGACTTAGAACTCGATCTCGAAGCCGACCTCGGTGTCGACACCGTCAAACAAGCGGAAATGTTCGCCGCCATCCGCGAGATCTACAGCATTCCACGCGATGAGAATCGCAAGCTGCGCGACTATCCCACACTAGCGCACGTGATCCAGTTCGTCTTTGATAAACGCCCCGACCTGGCGGGGGTGGCTGCGGCTCCATCAGCCGCGCCGATCAGTGAGCCAACTGTGCCTACCCCGTCCCCGGTCGCGGCAGAAGCGGCAACCGACGATGCGATCAAAGAAAAGGTACTGGAGATCGTAGCCGAAAAGTCGGGTTATCCCAAAGACATGTTGGACCTGGACCTCGATCTCGAAGCTGACCTCGGCATCGACACCGTCAAGCAAGCGGAGATGTTCGCAGCGGTGCGAGCGGCGTACAACATTCCGCGCGATGAGAATCTCAAGCTGCGCGAATTCCCAACCCTGGCCCACGTGATCAGGTTCGCTCGCGACCGGCAGCCCGGCGCGTCCAAATCGCCTGCTGCAAGCGCTGCGGCCGTGCAAGAGAAACCGGAGCCGGCGCAGAAGAAACCAGCGGCCTCCGCATCGAAGCCGATTGCCATTGCGCGTCCGGCCCCCGCCAGTTTCGACGCCGCTAATCGCATTCCGCGCCGCGTACCGGTTCCCAACTTGCGTCCGCCGCTGGCCATTTGCAAGCCAACGGGTGTGACGCTCAGTTCCGGCCGGCGAGTGGTCCTTATGCCCGACAAATCGGGTGTAGCAGACGCGCTGGCGCAACGGCTGCAGACGATGGGCGTCGAAGTTTTGCGCATCGAGCAGACACTGGATGCTGACGCGCTGGCTAGTCGCCTCAAGAGCTGGCTGGCCGCGGGCCCAGTACAAGGAGTGTACTGGCTACCAGCGCTGGACGACGAGGGTGACCTCAGTGCTATGAACCTCGCCAGCTGGCACGAAGCCCTGCGAGTGCGTGTGAAATCACTGTATGCCACCATGCGCATTCTGTACGAACAGGTTGCGGCGCCGGGCACATTCCTCGTCTCAGCGACGCGACTGGGTGGACAGCATGGTTACGATGAGGCCGGTGCGACAGCACCGTTAGGTGGCGCAGTCGCAGGCTTCACCAAAACCTATAAGCGAGAGCGGATGGATGCACTGGTCAAGGCGGTCGACTTCGAAGCGGAGCGAAAGCCGTCCGAGGTCGCCGATATCCTCATTGAGGAAACCCTGCGCGATCCCGGTGCAGTCGAAGTCGGCTACAAGCAAGGGCTACGCTGGACGGTCGGACTGCAAGAACAGCCCGCAACCGATGGCAAGCCCGGCCTGACTTTCGACAGCAACACTGTCTTTCTCGTTACCGGCGCGGCCGGAAGTATCGTGTCAGCCATCACCGCCGATTTGGCGACGGCCTCCGGGGGCACGTTCTACCTGCTCGATCTGGTGCCCGAGCCTGATCCCGCGAATCCCGATCTCAAGCGCTTCGCCACCGACAAGGACGGCCTCAAGCGTGATCTATTCGCACGCATCCAAGCACGTGGCGAGCGCGCCACGCCCGCCTTGGTTGAAAAAGAGCTGGCCGCGTTAGAGCGAGCGCAAGCAGCCTGCAAAGCCATCGAGGCCGTGCAAGCTGCCGGCGGCACAGCGCATTACTTCAGCGTCAACCTCACGGACGCAGACGCTGTAACCAAAATCATCCAGCAAGTGCGCGAGCGTAGCGGACGTATCGATGTGCTCCTGCACGCCGCCGGCACCGAGCGCAGCCACTTCTTACCTGACAAAGATGGGCGTGAATTCAATCTAGTCTTCGACGTCAAGAGCGACGGCTGGTTCAACCTTCTGCGTGCCATCGGCGACATGCCCCTCGGCGCGACGGTGGCGTTCAGTTCGATCGCCGGGCGCTTCGGCAACGCTGGACAAACCGACTACAGTTCGGCCAACGACTTGTTGTGCAAGATCACGTCGAGCTTCCGCACCACCCGGCCAGCGACACGCGGCATTGTCATCGACTGGTCGGCATGGGGCGGCATCGGAATGGCCACGCGCGGATCCATCCCGAAGATGATGGAGCTGGCGGGCATCGATATGATACCGCCCGAAGCCGGGATTCCTTTGATCCGGCGTGAACTCACAGCGGGAGGGACACGCGGTGAAATTGTGATCGGCCAGCGTCTTGGCGTTCTGCTAAACGAGTGGGATGCCACTGGGGGACTGGATACATTAGCAGCGGAAACCCTGACGCGATCCGCACCAGGTCCAATCATCGGCAAGCTAGCAGTCGCGAGCGTGCAGAGTGGCCTCAAAATCGAGACCACGCTGGACCCGGCCATTCAACCGTTCCTGCACGATCATCAAATTGATGGCACACCGGTGTTGCCCGGAGTCATGGGCGTCGAGGCGTTTGCCGAAGCTGCCCTGTGCCTGCTTCCCGGCTGGCATATCGAGGCGATCGACGACGTCAACTACCTGGCGCCGTTCAAATTCTACAAGAAGCAACCGCGCACGGTGACGGTTGAAGCAATCATCCATCCCGAGCGTGACTCCCTATTGGCAGACTGCCGCTTGACCGGCCAACGATCGCTCCCGAATCAGGCCGAACCTCAAGTGACAACGCATTTCACCGCTCGCGTACGCCTCACAAAACAAACACTGAAAGCGGTGATCGTGCCAGCGCTGGGCTCGCCGACTGGCCAAATCATCGAAGCCGCCGAGATCTATCCCCTCTACTTCCACGGACCCGCATACCAAGTTGTCGAGCGCGCGTGGTGGGACGGACATCGGATTATCGGCCTGATGACCAAAGGCTTGCCCCCAAACCATCTGCCATCCCAACTGCCAACGCTTATGACGCCGCGTCTGATTGAGCTCTGCTTCCAAACTGCCGGGCTCTGGGAGATGGGCACACAGGGCCGGATGGGCCTGCCGCTGCACATTGATCGCGTCTCATCGTTGTTAACACCAGATGCAGCCGACACCAACTTGTACGCCGTGGTCACTTCCGACTGGGGACGCGGCAGCTTCGATGCAGAGGTTGTGGATACGAAAGGAAATCGCTACCTGCAGCTTAGCGGCTACCGCACGATAGCGGTTCCCGACGCTGTGGATGCCGAGCGGTTGAAGGCATTACAGGCTGCGATGTCACTGGACGCCGTCGCCGCCTGAGCAATATGAACTGATTGTCCTGACGATCGGTTGATCGGGGGACTTATGGAACATGAATTTCAACGCGTAGCCATTGTGAATCGCGGCGAAGCCGCCATGCGTTTCATCCACGCTGTCCGCGATTTCAATCAAGAAAACGGCACATCCTTGCGCACGATCGCGCTTTTCACCGAGCCTGATCGCCACAGTATGTTTGTGCGCGAGGCCGACGAGGCAGTGTGCCTCGGTCCCGCTCAGGTCCTCGATCCCAACACCCAGCAGACCAAGAGCAGTTACGTCGACTACGGGCGGCTCGAACGGGCGCTGGCCGTCGCGCGCGCGGACGCGGTATGGGTGGGATGGGGCTTTGTGGCCGAGCACGCCGCATTCGCCGACCTTTGCCACGAACTGGGCGTCGTGTTCATCGGCCCGGATGGCGATGTGATGCGGCGTGTGGGCGATAAGATCGCCTCCAAGCGCTTAGCCGAGCAGGCCCAGGTACCGGTGACGCCCTGGAGCCATGGCCCGGTGGAAACGCTTGATGATGCCTTGGTCCATGCCGAGCGTCTGGGTTATCCACTCCTTATTAAGGCCACCGCCGGAGGCGGCGGTCACGGGATTCGTCTGGTGCGTTCCGCGGACCAACTCTCCCAAGCCTTCGCCAGCGCCAGGGCTGAGGCATTCAAAGCCTTCGGGGATCCGACCGTATTCATGGAGCAACGGGTGAAAGAAGCGCGTCACGTCGAGGTCCAAATTATTGCTGACCAGTACGGGACGACGTGGGCCGCGGGCGTGCGCGACTGCACTATCCAGCGTCGCCACCAGAAAATCCTCGAAGAAGCACCCTCGCCGGCGCTTTCTCCCGAGCAAGATCAGGCGCTGCGTGATGCGGCCGTGCGCCTGAGTCGAGCAACCGGCTATTACAACGCTGGTACTGTCGAATTCCTCTACGAACCGGAAATCAATCGCTTCTCCTTCATGGAGATGAACACCCGGTTGCAGGTTGAACATCCGGTGACCGAAGCCACGACTGGGCTCGACCTCGTCAAACTTCAGATTCACGTCGCCCGTGGCGGCCGTCTGGAAGGAGAACCGCCGCGCACCACCGGTCATGCCATCGAGGTGCGGCTGAATGCGGAAGACCCGGACAACGGTTTTGCCCCGGCTCCGGGCGCGATTGAGCGCTTCAGAATTCTGCCCGGGCCGGGAGTTCGCATCGACACCGGCGTGGCGGAAGGCGATGTCATCCCGTCGGAGTTCGACTCCATGATCGCCAAGATCATCGCCTACGGCCAGAATCGGAAAGAGGCCCTTTCCCGCCTGCAGCGGGCGCTGCGCGAGAGCGTTGTGGTCATCAAGGGTGGAACCAGCAACAAAGCGTTTCTATTGGAATTGCTGAGCCGCCCCGAGGTGCAGTGTGGAGAATTTCATAATGGGTGGCTGGACTCTTTGGCGGCAACCGGTAAGCATCTCTCCAGGCACTACGCCGATGTGGCTCTGGTTCAAGCCGCGATCGAATCCTACGATGCCCAGTTGGCGGTGGAGCAGGCCCAGTTTTATGCGTCGGCGGTGCGCGGACGGCCACAGGTCCGGAGTGAGGTTGGACGGACTGCGGAACTACGCTATCGAGGCCATTGCTACTCCCCTAGAATTTACCGCCTCGGCCCCCAGCGATACCGCGTGGAGGTGAATGGGGCACGCATCGATGCCCAGATCGACCGTTTGGGTCAGTTCGAAAGTTGGCTCACCGTATTCGGGCGGCGTTTTCGCGTCGTCTCCGTAGTCCACGGACTAAGCTACCGGATCGAAGTGGACGGTGTTTCGCACCGGATTGATCGCGATGACGGGGGCGTGGTGCACGCACCAGCCCCTGCGGTAGTGGTTTCCATTGCCGTCAAGCCGGGCGACACGGTTGCGGTTGGCGACCGCCTGGCTGTGCTCGAAGCCATGAAAATGGAGATGCAGATCGTGGCCCCATTTGCCGGAAAAGTTCGGCAGGTCATGACTATTCCCAACGTGCAGGTGGACACCGGAGCCCCACTCCTGCAAATCGATCCCGTCGCTGATGGCGATATCGTCGCGGACGCGGAGCGAGTGGTCTTTGGCGCGTCGCTCACCTCGCACGGAAACGGACAACCCATCCAATCCACCTGCCGTCAGAGCTTGGATGAACTTCGCCAGCTCATGTTGGGATTTGATGTCGATCCCAAGCACACCGCGCGGCTGCTCACCGAATGGAGTCAGAACTGCCCCGTGGACAGCGACGAAATACGGCAGGCCGAAGATAAAATCCTGAACATCTTTGTGGATATACGTTCCCTGTTCCAACGCGAGCCGGAGGTAAACCATCGGGCCAGCGGTGAGGAGCCCAGCGCCGAGGCTTATCTGTTTTCCTACTTGCGGATGTTGGAGACGCGCGGTGAAGGGCTCCCGCCCGCCTTTGTCAGCGCGCTGCAACGAGCGCTGGCTCACTACGGAGTGCAGACGCTGGATCGCTCGCCCGAATTGGAAGAGAGCTTGCTCTGGATCTACAAATCGCATCAACGCGTGGAGCAGCAAATCGCGCCCGTTGTAGCCGTTCTCGAACGACGTCTGCGCCGCATCCAGGAGCTGTCACCACAAGCTGAGGAATCGCTTCGGACGCTTCTCGACCGGATGGCCTCCATGACCAATGGTCTCTTTCCCGCGGTCACCGACCTGGCTCGGGAAGTGCGCTATCGCTACTTCGACCAGCCTCTGTTCGAGCGGACACGCACGCAAGTGTACGAGCAGGTGGAGGAGCATCTCGCCTATATGGCTGCCAATCCCGATGCCGCCGATCGTCACGAGAGAATCCGCGCATTGGTCGAGTGTCCGCAGCCGCTGGCAAGCCTGCTTTCGGGGCGGTTAGCGTCCGCCGACCCCGCCATGCGCAAGTTGATTTTGGAAGCGCTTACCTGGCGGTACTACCGGATTCGAAACCTCGCGAACTTTCGCTCCCTGGAAGTGGACGGGCAGTGCTACGCATCCGCTGAATACGATTATGAGGGCAAGCGCATCCACGTCTTCACTACGCATGCCCAGTATCCCCAACTCTCCGAGGCGGCGCGCACCCTGTTTCCCCTGATCGCCGAGGTTCCGGCTGACCATGACGTCGTCATCGACTTTTACGTTCTCCATTCTGGCTGGCTGGGCGACTCCGAGCTCATGCAGCAGCAAGTTTGCTCGGTGCTTAACCAGACCGGCTTCCCGCGCCCCATCCGGCGTATCTTGGTCACCGTCGCTGTTCCGGGCCAAGGCCACGGTCTGGCCGACAGGCAGCATTTCACCTATCGCCCCAGCGGCAATATGTATGAAGAGGAAACCTTCTATCGCGGAATCCATCCCATGATGGCCAAACGGCTGCATCTCTGGCGGCTCAGCAATTTCAAGATTGACCGCCTGCCGTCAGTCGAAGATGTCTACCTTATCCACGCCGTTGCCCGCGACAACCCGAAGGATGAGCGCTTGTTCGCCTGCGCAGAAGTACGCGATGTAACCCCGCTGCGGGATGAGGCCGGCCGCATCGTGCAACTGCCGCATCTGGAACGCATGTTGAGCGAGGCAATGGCGAGCATCCGGGTGTTTCAGTCGAAGCGTCCACCCTATCAGCGCCTCTATTGGAATCGCATCCTGCTCAATGTGTGGGCCCCTCTTAACCTTGGGCGGGATGAATTGCGTGATCTGGTGCGCAGACTCGCGCCCGCGACCGAAGGCTTGGGCTTGGAGCAAGTGATCGTGCGCGCCCGCATTCCCAATCCGGCGACCGGCGAGTTGCGTGAAATGGTGGTGCGCATCTCCAGCCCGGGAAGCACCGCGATGCTCATCACCTTCCGCCCGGCGGACAAGATGCAACCCATCAAGCCGCTGACCGAATACGACCAGAAAGTCGTCCGCATGCGCCAGCGCGGGCTCATCTATCCTTACGAAATCATCCAAATGCTCACGCCCGCTCGCGAACACACCCGGGCGGAATTTCCCACTGGCGATTTTGTCGAGCATGATCTGGACTCTGCGGGTCGTCTGCTTCCCGTCGATCGCCCCTATGGTCAAAACAAAGCCAACATCATCGTTGGCGTCATCCGCAACTTTACAACCAAGTATCCCGAGGGCATGACCCGCGTTCTGATGCTGGGAGATCCGAGCAAGGATCTGGGTGCCATCGCCGAACCCGAATGCCGGCTCATCCTCGCAGCGTTGGATCTGGCCACCGCGATGGGCGTTCCGCTGGAATGGTTCCCCATCTCGGCCGGCGCCAAGATCTCGATGGAAAGCGGAGTGGAAAACATGGATTGGATCGCCCGCGTCCTGCGCGGTCTGATCGAGTTCACGCAAGCCGGCAGCGAAGTAAATCTTGTGGTCAACGGGATCAACGTCGGCGCCCAGCCCTATTGGAACGCCGAAGCCACCATGCTCATGCACACCAAGGGCATTCTGATCATGACCCCGAAAGCGGCGATGGTGCTCACCGGTAAGCGCGCGCTGGACTACTCCGGCAGCGTCTCGGCCGAGGACAATCAAGGGATCGGCGGCTATGACCGTATCATGGGTATCAACGGCCAGGCGCAGTACTGGGCACGCGATATCGATGAGGCTTGCCACATTCTGTTGCGTCACTATGAACACACTTACCTGGCTCCCGGCGAACGTTTCCCCCGGCGTGACGCGACTACCGATCCCACCGATCGGGATGTGCGAGTCTATCCACACGGCAAGAACGGCAACGGTAACAGTGAAGAAGGCTTCGAGTTGATCGGCGATATCCTCTCGGACGAGACCAACCCGGGCCGCAAGAAGTCCTTTGAGATTCGCAAAGTGATGAGGGCGGCCATCGATCAGGACCATGCGCCGCTGGAGCGCTGGGCAGGCATGCGTGCGGCGGAAACCGCGGTAGTGTGGGATGCCCATCTCGGTGGCTATCCTGTTTGTCTTATTGGTATCGAATCTCAGCCCGTGGCACGGTTAGGATTCGTCCCAGCTGACGGGCCCGATCAGTGGACTTCCGGGACGCTCTTCCCGCAGTCCTCCAAGAAAGTGGCGCGCGCCATCAACGCCGCCAGCAACAATCGGCCAGTGGTGCTCCTGGCCAACCTGTCGGGGTTCGATGGCTCGCCGGAGTCGATGCGCAGACTGCAACTCGAGTACGGTGCCGAGATTGGCCGGGCCGTCGTGAACTTCAAGGGTCCCATAGTCTTTTGCGTGATCTCCCGCTATCACGGGGGCGCTTACGTGGTTTTCTCACGGGGACTGAACGAGAACCTCGAAGTGGCTGCCTTGGAGGGAACGTTTGCCTCGGTCATCGGTGGCGCTCCCGCGGCAGCCGTAGTTTTCGCCGGCGAGGTCGAAGCCCGTGCCCGTAAAGATGCGCGCTTGCAGGCGCTGAACCAGGCGTTGGCCCAGGCAGAGGGAGCGGACAAAAGCCGCTTGCGCGCCGAGTGGGACGAACTGTTCAAGGTCGTACACTCCGAAAAACTGGGCCAGATGGCGGCCGAGTTTGACCGCGTGCACAGCGTGCAGCGAGCTCTCGACGTGGGCGCTCTCAATTACATTATTCCTCCGGCAAACTTGCGTCCTTATCTTATCGACGCGGTCGAACGCGGGATTGCAAGAGTGGAGGAAGCGGAAGTTGCCAAGCCGGAAACCGGGTTATCCGAGGCAACGGTATCGGAAGTGCCGATCACGGAAGCGGCCTAGTCCCGGCCAGTGAATTTGATGAATGTGTATTGGTTGGAACAAACCGAAGCAGACGTACCGCTGGAGAATGATTGGCTGAGCGCAAACGAAGCCGCTCGCCTCAACAGCATGCGCTTTGCCAAGCGCCGCACCGACTGGCGACTGGGGCGTTGGACGGCGAAACGCGCCCTGTGCGTTTGCTTGAACGTGCCTGCTCACCCTCAGGTCTTTAAAAAAACGGAAATACGTCCGGCGACGTCCGGGGCGCCTGAGGTCTTCCTCGCCGGCCAACCAGCAGCGGTCACGATCTCGCTCAGCCACCGCAACGGTGTAGCGGCCTGTGCCGTGGCGATGTCCAGCGTAGAGATGGGCTGTGATCTGGAAATGGTCGAGCCGCGTAGCGATGCTTTTGTCGCCGACTATTTCACCACCGAAGAGCAAGCGCTGGTTGCGCGCGCATCCGCGGACGACCGCCCTCGGCTCCTGGCCTTGCTTTGGAGCGCGAAAGAGAGCGCGCTCAAAGCGTTGCATGAGGGCCTTCGACTCGACACCCGCTCGGTGACGGTCAGCCCTTTCGCCGCATCGTTCGACCTCAATGGCTGGAGCCCACTACAAGTTCGTTATACCGGCGGTCAGCTCTTCCACGGCTGGTGGCAAAATACAGACAACCGCCTGCGAACCGTCGTCTCTGCCCAGCCGCTGGATTCACCGATTCCCTTAAGCATCCCGGCCCACTTTTTCGATAGCGCTTCCCGGTGTGCATAGTGGGTCGGTGATTTGTATTTAGGGAGTTGTATGGCACACTGCAATAACCAATTCGATTTCGACTTCATCGTCATCGGATCCGGCTTTGGTGGCAGCGTTTCCGCCCATCGACTGGTAGAGAAGGGATACAAAGTTGCGGTCATGGAAATGGGCCGGCGCTGGACACCTGACAACCTGCCGCGGACCAGTTGGTCCCTCCATCGCTGGCTCTGGCGTCCCAAACTCGGCTTGCGCGGCTTCTTCAACATCCAGTTCTTCCGGCACGCAACCATCTTACACGGCAGCGCCGTCGGTGGTGGATCAATCACCTACGCCTGCACCTTGCTTCCGCCTCCTGAGAAAGTGTGGCAAGCCGGATCGTGGACGGGATTGTCCGACTGGAAATCGGAAATGCCCCAACACTACGAAACCGCGTCGCGCATGCTGGGGGTGACGGAAAACAGAATCCTCGGACCCGCCGACCTTCTCCTGAAGAAAGCTGCGGAAGCCTCAGGCACCGGTCATACTTTCTACTGCACCAAGGTGAGCATCTTCGAGCCTGCGGAGGGAGAGCCGGGCGGCAAGACCTTCCCTGACCCATACTTCGGAGGAGAAGGCCCGGCACGAACCACCTGCATTGCCTGCGGGGGCTGCATGATGGGCTGCCGCTACGGCGCGAAAAATACCCTGGACGTTGGCTATTTATATCTGGCTGAAAAGCACGGAGCGCAGGTGCTTCCCGAAACCAGAGTAGTGAACGTCAAACCGCTGCCAGGCGCGAGCGATGGCAGCGCCGGCTACGAAGTAAGCACCATCAAGTCTACGGCCTGGATTCGCCACCAGCGCCGTCGGTTCACTTGTCGCGCAGTGGTCTTCTCCGCCTCCTCACTGGGCACCATGGAACTTCTTTTTCACCTCAAAGAAAATGGTTCATTGCCGGCCATCAGCAGCCAACTTGGCCAACATGTTCGCACTAATTCCGAATCGCTCATCGGCGCACGCACGCCCGGGTACTCCCAGGATGTCTCCCAGGGCATCGCCATCGGCTCCGGCATCTATATCGACGAGCACACCCACATCGAAGCCGTCCGCTATCCACGTGGCTCCGACGCTATGGGGTTTCTGACCACCATCTTGACCGATGGCCGCCCCGGCCCGCAGCGGATTGCCCTTTGGCTGAAGAACGTCATAAAGTCGATGCTCCGCCACCCCTTCAAGACCGTGCGTGTCTTGCAACCCCTGGGCTGGGCCCGGGAGTTTGTGATTTTGCTCTGCATGCAAGCCCTCGACGGAGAGATCGAGATGCGCTGGCAACGTCCCTGGTTCTGGCCGTTCCGGAAGTTTCTGGTGAGCCACGGCGAGAAGGTCCCCACCTACATTCCGAAAGCCAACGAGTTTGCCAAGACACTGGCGCAACTCACCGGCGGTTTCCCCATGAGCATGCTGCCCGAGATCCTCTTCAACGTTCCGGGCACAGCCCACTGCATCGGGGGCTGCGTGATCGCCGACAATTCCACCCACGGCGTGGTCGATTCTCGCCACCGCGTCTTCAACTACAAGAACATGTATGTCTGTGACGGCTCCGTAGTGTCGGCCAACCTAGGGGTCAATCCGAGCCTAACCATCACCGCCTTGGCAGAACGGGCGATGAGCTTCATCCCGACCGCGGAAGAGACGGAGTGGAAGGATGCCGCGGTCGTACCCTAGCGCGTTCCGGTAAGTTCGGCTTTGTACGCTCCATTGTGCGGCTTGATCCCACGTCCAATCCCGCTCGCTTGAGCAATTCTCAGATCACAGTCATTCTGAAGGTTGAGCCAGAACTGTGCTGGCAAATCAAAATATTTTCCCAATCGAATAGCGGTGTCCGTGTTAATCGCCCGGTCTCCGCGCACCACTTCATAGATCCCGGGAAAGTTGAGCGCTTGCGCCAGTCGGTAGGCGCTTACGCTCATGGGCTCCATGAATTCGGTCCGGAGAATCTCTCCGGGATGAACTGCAAAAATCTTCCTGGATCTGGCCATTGGGCTACTCCACGTTTTTAATGATAGTCAACAATCTCGACATCAAAGGCATTTCCATCCTGCCAAACAAAGCACACTCGATATTGATCGTTGATGCGAATGCTGTGCTCCCCTTCGCGATCTCCATGAAGCGCTTCCAAACGCTTCCCGGGCGGTACTCTAAAGGTTCTGCAGCATGACGGCCGCATTCAAAACGGCGAGTCTTATCTATTGAGGCTGTCGGGCAGTCTTCCAGAACTGTTCTGGTTTAATCGATGATTTTGGGAGGGCACGGCTTCAACCGTGCCGATCGAGCCCCAAGAAATGCGGGCTTCAGCCCCGGCGGTAAATGTTGTGTCAGGCGGCAGGGCATTGTGAAATCAGTTCTACGATGCCGCCGTCTCCACCGGGGCCGTCGAACCGGCGGGCAGCAATCGGTCCAATATCGCCTGCTCACATTGAAGCCACAAACGCCCTGTGTAAAGCAAAGCGCTGCACTGTAGAGTAATCCAGTCCCTGGTCTTCAGAGGCGAGCGAAACTCTTTGCGATTCGTTATCCAATGCTGGGCAACGCGCCGTGCGATGGCGAAACCCAAGCCACTGTCGGGTCCTCCGATGTCGCCCAGAATTCCATCCAGCGTAAACATCACCTTGGACAACATGATCAGCGCTCCGGGGAACTTGACGCCCTTCATGGCAAGCCGTTCCAGCAGCAGCATCGCATCCACGCCGCTAGGCAGACGCACCACCGGCAGTTCGCCAAGAAAATGCGTGACAAATTCCCCGATCATCTGCCCCCGCGGTGAAGTACTTCGGATGTGCTGCTGGCTGAGCGCCAAAACTTCGTTGCAGGTACCCACCGGGTCGCGCAAAGTCACCATCAGAAACAAGAGCGCGAGATGCCGCCGCTGCTCGCGGCTCAAGCGTTCCCGCAGCGCCCAGTCGATGATCGTCAGTTCGCCAGTACGATTGTTATAAAGCAGATTGCCGGCATGAGGATCGCCGTGAAAAATGGCGTCTTCCTGCGCCGCCAAAAGCGGGACCGCGACCAGCGCTTCGATGAGTTGCTCGGCAACTTTCCTGCGCCGCGAGACCGGCAGGCGCGCCGCCGCGTTCGTCACCTTGATCCCACGCTCCTCGGTGAGGGCCGTAATTCCGGGCGTGCACAGCGGCTGAATCAGCCGCGGCACGCGAACCCCGCGCATCGACCGATAAAGACTCCAGGCTTCAAGCAGCGTCTTCTGCTCCCGCACAAAGTTAACTTCGTGCCGCAGCAATCGCCGGACTTTCTTGAAAGTATCGGGCAGCAGCGTCGCAGGAAACCCGTAATTGTGTTCCCGGTCCGAGAAGTATTGCGCCAGCCCCTGCAAATACTCCATGTCCTCCGCAAAGTACTCAGGGATGTGAGGCTTCAGAACTTTGAAAACCCCCCGCTCCCGCTTTCCGCTCTCCGGATTACGCCAAGCGAAGCGCACCACCGCGCTTACACTGGCTTCCGAGAGAATAGCGGGCGCGATCTTCACATCGTATTTCTCAATTCGTGGCCCCAATTCGCCTCGAATGATCGCGACCACATCCTCCGCCCGGACATCGCGAATCCCATTCTCCAGCCGCGCCAGCGCATTCCGCAGCGCCGGACGAAGATGCTGATTGCGCGCGATCACTTGTCCCAGTTTCTGCAGTCCAGGCACTTTTGCGATCAGCCGCAGCAACCGCACTTCCGCCGAAGTGTGCAACGGAAGCTCAAGCTGCTCCAGCAACTTGGGGGCAAGCCGCGCCGGCGAAAGCCGCGCCACCACAAACATCATCGCGTCCCGAACCGGAGGACGCCACTTCAAGTAAGCCTGCGGAACTAACCTCTCCACCGGAACGATCTCGTCAACGATCCAGCGCGCCATCGTGTCCCGCATGGCTTGCCCAGCCGGGCTTCGCAACCCAGCTTCAATGGCACGGACCTGCTCGGCGGCCGTCGCTCCTTTAGGCAGGAAGTTTGCGAGGGCAGCGCGCAACTGTTCCGGAGCCATGGGGCGCAATCCATCTTCCATGGTCGACGAACTGACGACAGACGAAGACATAAGGGTCACTTCTTATACGATAAACCCAACGGCAGCGATTCCGCTGTGATTGAGGTCACCGGATGATGAAAATCGCGCAGGGACAAGACCGTGCAGGGTGAGAGGCTCAGTGCTTGCAGGTGGAAAAAAATTCGCGAAGCGTTGTCGAGCGGGGCGATAGGATTTGAACCTACGCCCCCTTGTGCTTAAGGCAGTGAATCTTGCGGTACCCTGATTCGCGAACTCGCCTCGGAGATCACACAAAAACGCGCTCAAAACGTACGCTCACCGTCTCTGCTTACCTATGGCCCGCGACTGCGCGGCAGGCCTGAACGTCGCTCGCACTCACCGGAACGCTGATGGGCTTTCCATCCCGGGTGGCACCGCGCCCGCCCTTTACCACCGGGTCAAAGCAATCCACCCAGAGGCCGTTATCTTTTTTCCATTGCCCCACAATGAATCCCAGTTTCTTGCATTCGCCGATGATCCTCTGGCAAGCCGGGTTCTGTTCAATGGCAGCTTTTCCCTGCCCGCCCCTGGAGGATTGAGTTTGCGGGATGATGCCGCTGGTTGACGGGCGCGCCCCCATCTGCGCCGTAGCATCCACCCCGATCATGATCAATACAAGAAACGCGCCTGACAGCAAAATCCGACTGGTTGTCCCCCTACCCATAAAGCTTCCTCCGGTTAGCAAGTTACAGATTCGTAATCTGTACAATATAACCCAACCTGTCAAGCCCGGGTATGGCCACCTTTAGACGGGCGCAAGCGCGTGCCGCACACGTGGGGTGCCCCACCCTTCGTTTTGTGAAGGGAGCGAAACTGCCGAACCGTCCCTTTTCCTCCGCTGAAAAACTGAGGGGCGTCATCCCGAAGGCCCGCGCTTTCACCAGTGGGCCGAGGGATCTGGCGCGAAGTAGTTCCAACTGACCTCACGACCTGTCGCGATCCTGCCGCTGTTCCTCCTCCGCCGTAAAGGTTGGACTGTCGAGCGGAACCATCGCCCGTGGTGTTTACTCATGAGCTAACATATGGCGAGCGTGTTTACCCTATAGCTACGGGTATATACCACAAAATTTGCTTTTTCTCGCTAGCTCTATGAAAACAAAGGGCGTGCTTCGGAGATACCCACGTAAAATATCCCTTCTAAAGGACTTACGGAGGGGATACCCTTTGATGGAGAGTATCTATATCTTCGTAAGTCCATGACAGGAGGTAGCGGATATTCGGATAACCCTACGGCATTGGGACGCCGAGGGACTCCAGACAAAGTACTCGCCGGAATCTTGTTGCTTCATTGCGGCAGTCGCCCACCCGGGGCGTCAAATTGTCAAAGAGCTGGCACAGCTCATCACTGTTATCGAACAGCTAATGTAGTTGCTTATATGTTATCCAATCGGAAATGCCAGGTCAAGCCAAAAATTGCAGCTCTGGATCAGTTTGAAATGGTTCACGCGAGATCCCTCGCCCCGCTGGTGAAAGCGCGGGCTTCGGGATGACGCCCTGCAAAACAAGAACCAAATTGACTGCTACCCAGATGGCGAGCGCAGGTCCCTCAACGCTTCTGAATCACCTTCGCGATACGCTCGAAGGCCCAGTCAATTTCTTGGCGGGTGATGACGAGCGGGGGCGCGATTCGAATCACCCGGTCGTGCGTCTCCTTGCAGAGGATTCCTTCTTGCTTGAGCGCTTCGCAGTAGGGACGCGCCGGGCTGTGGAGTTCGATGCCGATCCACAAGCCTTTGCCGCGCACCTCTTTCAAGTCGGGGCTGCGCAGGGTTTTCAGCAGGGTGAGGAAATACGCGCCTAGCTCGGCGGAACGTTCCACCATCTTCTCTTCAACGAGGACGCGCAGCGCGGTCCGCGCGATGGCGCAGCCCAGCGGATTGCCGCCGAAGGTGCTGCCATGGTCTCCGGGGTGGTACACCCCCAGAATCTCGCGCGACGCCAACACGGCCGAGACCGGATAGAATCCGCCGGCCAGCGCTTTGCCCACGATCAACACATCGGGCGTGATGCCTTCGTGCATGTAGGCGAAGAGTTTGCCGGTTCGTCCCAGGCCGGACTGAATTTCGTCCGCCATCAGCAGCACCCGATTCTGGCGGCAGATTTCCGCCGCTTCCCGCAGAAATCCCTCGGGCGGAATGGCGATCCCAGCCTCGCCCTGAATGGGCTCGACCAGAAAAGCGCAAGTGTTCGGGGTGATGGCTTCGCGCAGGGCGCGAGCGTCGCCGAATGGAATGATTTTGAACCCCGGAGTGAACGGGCCAAAGCCATCGCGATATTGTTCGTCGCTGGAGAAGCTCACGATGGTGACAGTGCGGCCGTGAAAATTGTTGGCGCAGACAATGATCTCGGCTTTGTCCTGGGGAATGCCCTTAATCTTGTAGCCCCACTTGCGAGCCGTCTTGACCGCGGTTTCGACGGCCTCCGCGCCTGAGTTCATGGGCAGGACCATGTCGAAGCCGGTCAAGTCATGCAGCTCCTTGCACAGCAAAGGCAGTTGCTCGTTGCGGAATGCGCGCGAGGTCAGCGTGACTTTCCGCGCCTGCTCGTTCAGCGTCTGCAGAATTTTGGGATGACAGTGTCCTTGATTCACCGCGGAATACGCCGCCAGGCAATCGAGGTAACGTTTGCCCTCGACGTCATACACCCAAACGCCCTCCGCCCGCTCGATCACCACGTCAAGCGGACGATACGTATGAGCTCCATACTGGTTTTCGAGTTCGATAAAGTCCTGGGTTCGCATGGGTTTCTCTATGAGTTCGGTTGTCATAAGTTCCTTTCACCGGGTAGCCAGTAGCTATTCTTACAAATCGCTCAGTAGCGTGCGCCAAGAAATAGGGTGGCCAAAAGCCCATGTTCATCAACCGTACAGATTCCGCCAGCTCGATCCGGATTGCCGCTGATGGGGAATGCATGAGCTAGCCGTCGATATGTCTTCCAAGTTCCCCCCAGATATTTTCGGGCATATTAAGGAAGACCTTTGCCACTTCGGGATCAAACTGGCGTCCGGACCACATCTCGATTTCGACCCGCGCGGCTTGTACAGACTGAGCCGGACGGTAAGGACGGTCGTTGATGATGGCGTCGAAGGTGTCGGCGACCGAGACAATCCGCGCCCCCAACGGAATCTGATCGCCTTTTAGGCCTCGTGGATAGCCGGTACCATCGAAACGCTCTTGGTGGGAATAGACGATCTCAGCAGCCTCGGCGAGGAATGGGATCTTATTGAGCATCTGGTAGCCGCGATACGCATGCTCCTGCATGATGTGCTTTTCTTCTTCCGTAAGTTCACCGGGTTTAAGCAGGATATTGTCCGGGATAGCCATTAAGCCAACGTCGTGCAGGAACGCCCCGCGGGCAATCACTGCGATCTGATCCCGTGGCAGGCCAATGGCGCGAGCAATGGCGATACTGAAAGCGGTTACCCTCTTGGAATGGTGCTCGCTTCTGCCGCTCTTGAGGTCGAGCGCATCGCCCAAGGATTGGAGCGTGATGTCATAGGACTTCTCCAGATCGGAAAGTGCCGTTTTGAGGCGACGGTTCTCAATCTCGAGTTCCTGCTTACGTCTCACGACATCATCAAATTCTGACATTCGACCCAATTCCGATTCGAAGCCTGAGTATGCGACCAAGCGGTCAAAGAGGCAACCGCAGACGTGAGACTTCACCAGTAATTGCCGTAACTAGGCGCTTCCCACTGACTACTCCTTGTCCAACAGCATAGTCAACAACGCCATCCGCACATAGAGGCCGTTCATGGCCTGGCGGAAATACATGGCTCTGGGATCGGCGTCGACGGACTTGTCTAACTCGACCGTGCGGGGCAACGGATGCAGGATGAGCGCGTCCGGCTTCATGCGCTGCACGACGGTCGAATCGATGGCATAACGCTTGAGCCCATCGTTCATATGGCCATCAGTATCCCGCACTCGCTCGGGACGGATTCGGGTCTGGTAAACCACATCCACTTCGCCAATCACGCGGTCGATATCGGACTCCAGTTCGTAGCGGACGCCGTGCTCATCGAGATAAGCCAGGATGTCCGCTTTCATCTGCAGTTGGGGCGGGCTGACGAAGAACATCTTGACTCGCTCAAACTTGGCCAGCAGATACGCCAGCGACCGCGCCGTACGCCCCTTATCCAACTCGCCGATAATGGCCACGCTCAGGCCATCCAGCGGACGCTGCCTGTAAATAGTGTACAGGTCGAGCAAAGCCTGGGTGGGATGCTGCCCGCCATTGCCATCCCCGGCATTGATCACGGGCACCGCCGAGACTTCCGCGGCCCGTTGCGCACCGTGCTCATCGGGATGCCGAATCACAATCACATCCGAATAGCCGCTGATAATCCGGATGGAATCCTCCACCTGCTCCCCTTCGACCTCGGAAGAAAACGCACCAGCGTTCTCCGTTGACAAGACCCGGCCGCCAAGGCGATGCATGGCGGCCTCGAACGACAGTCGAGTGCGGGTCGAAGGCGCATAGAAAAGCGTGGTCATGATGCGGTTCTGGTAATCGAGCGAGCCCCCGCGGGCCACCACGCGCTCCATGCCTCGCGAGCGCTCGAATAATTCCATGAGCAGGGGCACGGTGAATTGCTGGGATTCAACGACATGTTGCAATGGCGTGGCAGCTCGCAGCGCCGATTCCGGCTGCATTGACTTGAGAGGGGTGACAGTCGACTCTGGCATTAGTGTCCTCCCACCGGAAGTTCGAGTTGTAGGCTTAGCTCGATTTCCGCGCGGTCGTGATCGGGGAACATGTGGGTGCCGGCCGATCCGACAACCGCCTGGCACAGATTCTCGCAAGAGGTAATGACGGCTTCCTTCCCGCCATTGCGCAGAAAGCGCAACACGGATTCGATTTTGGGGCCCATGTTTCCAGGTGGGAAATGTCCAGCCTTCGCATGCTCGTCCAAGTCCGCCGCGCTGGCGCGCCGCAACGCACGCTGCGTGGGTTTCTTGTAATCCAGGTATACGCAATCGGTGTCAGTAGAAATAACAAATAGATCCATGCCGAGGCGTGAAGCCAGCAACGCCGAGGCGCGATCCTTGTCGATGACTGCCTCGACGCCTTGCAATCTTCCGTCCCTCCAGACCACAGGAATGCCTCCGCCTCCGCAGGCGATGACCAGCACTCCTTGCTCGACCAGATCGCGAATGACCTCCAGCTCAACAATGTCAATCGGCTCCGGCGACGGAACCACGCGGCGATAACCGCGGGCCGCGTCCTCCACGATCTCCCATCCGAAGAGGCGTTTGCGCTCCTCGGCGTCGGCACGCGAATAGAAAGGACCGATCGGTTTGCTGGGGTGCTTCATCGAGGGATCGTCTGGCGACACCAGGCACTGGGTAAGAACAGTCGCGACCGGCACATGCACACCGGCCAGTTGCAGTTCGGTTTGCAATGATTGCTGGAGAAGGTATCCGATCTCACCCTGGGTAGACGCGCCACAAACGTCCAGCGGATGCCCAGGGACCTGGCTCGCTCCCCGTTCCGACCGAAGAAGTTCGGCCCCAACTTGCGGACCATTGCCGTGCGTGAGCACGATGCGGTAACCGGCGCGGATCAAGCCGATAATCTGAACCGCGGTGCGCTGGGCGTTGGCGCGTTGTTCAGCGATCGTTCCCTTCTCTCCCGCGCGAATCAGGGAGTTCCCGCCAACGGCAAGGAGCATGGTCTTCATAAGAGAGATGAGGCTCGCCCTTCTACTCTCATTAGATTCTGTCATCCCGAGCGAAGCGAGGGATCTGCATCTTGTGGCGAACTGCAGATCCCTCGCGTTGCTCGGGATGACAATTCACGAATTAGGATGTCCTTCACGCACCGCCCAGGACGGGCGAGACGCCCGTCCTCCATTTAGATGTGCACCAACTCTTGCAGTTCGGCGAGTCCCGGCAATCTGATGAACTCACCTTTCATCAATTCCAGCATGATCGCCTTTTGTGCGTGCAGCCGATTCTCCGCCTGCTGAAATACGAGCGACCGTGGCGAGTCGATGACATCGTTGGTCACTTCCTCACCGCGATGTGCCGGCAGGCAATGCAGAAAGATGGCATCCCGCTTGGCCCGGCGGAACAGAGTCGCATCCACCTGGTAAGGATGGAAGATGTGATTTCGCTTCTCCGCTTCCGCTTCTTCCCCCATGCTGGCCCAGACGTCGGTATAGATCACATCCGCGCCCGAGGCCGCCTCTTCGGGATCATTCGTCACCGTGCAAGTGCCACCGGTTTCGGCACCGCGCTCGCGAGCCCAACGTACGGACTCCGCATCCAGTTCGTATCCCGGAGGCGTAGCCACCCAAACGTTCGCGCCTAGCTGTGCTCCGCCAAACATCAGCGAACGTGCAACGTTGTAGCCATCGCCTATGAACGCGATCTTCAGACCTTCCAGATTGTGTTTGGCTTCCCAGATAGTGAGGTAATCCGCCATCGCCTGGCAGGGATGACTGAAGTCGGTCAGGCCATTGATGATGGGAATGCTGGCGAACCGCGCCATTTGCTCCACCACTTCATGCTTGAAGGTGCGGATCATGATGCCCTGCACCATGCGTTCCAGGTTCTTAGCCACGTCGTAAACCGACTCGCGTTTGCCGAGGTTGATCTCGGCGGGAGAGAGATAGATGGAGAATCCACCCAACTGCTGAATGCCGACATCGAAAGTGACCCGGGTACGTAAAGAAGGCTTCTCGAAGATCATGGCCAACGTCTGGCGCCGGAGCGCACCGCTATAAGCGGTCGGGTCAGCCTTCACCTGGCGGCCAAGAATTAGCAGGTACTGAATCTCCGAGGGCGAGAAATCTTGAATCGAGAGAAAATCTTTGCCATTCATTTTCCGGCTCCTGCCAGGGCTGGCTCGTGCTCGTGGGAAAACTGGGCAAGCATTTCGGCCAGGCCGGGCTTGGTGAGTTCTTCGACTTCATAAGTGACGCGTATGTTTGGCCGATCGATTTTGATCACCCGCGCGAGGTCAATGGGAGTGGCGATCAAAACCAGATCACAAGGAGTGCGGCGGATGGTTTCCTCCAGTTCGTGTCGTTGGATTGCGCTGTAACCCATGGCGGGCAACAGATTCGTCAGGTGCTGATAACGCTCGTAGGTGCCGCGGATCGAGCCCACGGCATAAGGCCGCGGGTCCACCAATTCTGCTGCCCCACATTGCCGCGCCGCAACCACCCCGGCACCGTAGGGCATTTCTCCGTGCGTGAGTGTAGGACCGTCCTCCACCACCAGCACGCGCTGTCCCTTCACAAAATACGGCTGGGGAATGGAGACTCGGCAGGCCATTTCAAAAACAACTGCCTTGGGGTTGTGCAGTTTTATGTTTTGCCGAACTGTCTCAATGTCACGCTGCTCGGCAGTGTCGACTTTGTTGATCACGATTACGTCCGCGCGCCGCAGATTGACTTCACCAGGGAAGTAAGACAGCTCATGCCCCGGACGGTGCGGGTCTGCGACCACAATTTCCAAGTCAGAGACGTAGAACGAAGTGTCGTTGTTGCCTCCGTCCCACAAAATCACATCCGCTTCTTCCTCCGCCTGGCGAAGAATCTTTTCGTAATCCACTCCCGCATATACCACGGTCCCTTCGCGAATGTGCGGTTCATACTCTTCGCGTTCCTCGATGGTGCATTGCTGAAGCTCGAGATCCTCCATGGTAGCGAAGCGTTGCACAGCCTGCGCCGCAAGATCTCCGTAGGGCATCGGATGTCGAATAACCACTGGCTTTCGCCCCCGCCGGCGCAACTCACCGGCGACCAGGCGCGAGACCGGGCTCTTGCCGCATCCAGTTCGCACCGCGCACACGGAAATAACCGGCACCGACGACTTGATCTGCGTGTGCTCCGTTCCCAGCAGCCAGAAATCGACGTCCGCAGCCACCGCGCGCGACGCCAGATGCATCAGGTTCTGATGGGAAACATCGCTATAGGAAAACACCGCCGCGTCGATCTCATATTCAGCGACCAGCTTTTCCAAATCCTTCTCTTCGAAGATAGGAATCCCTTCCGGATACAAACGTCCTGCAAGTTCCGGCGGGTAACGGCGGCCCGCAATGTCAGGAATCTGGGTAGCCGTGAATGCGACCACCTGATAGTCGAGATTATTGCGATACAAGACATTAAAGTTATGGAAATCCCTGCCTGCTGCGCCAAGAATCAAGAGTCTCTTCATAGGCATCCCCTCCAGCGAAGATCGTTACGTCCTATCATCTCGCTTGATGGGCCGTGGCGGCTGTACTGTGCATCACAGCTAAGGGTGAGTTTCGGCACAAAAAGGGTCGCTTTTGAAGACCAAGAACGAGTTAGCTGCACGTCCCGCCCTGGTCGCTCTCCGCGCAAATGTTTGATGAGCGTAGACCGCGAATCACCACGTTAGGTGATGCCGGTCACGGCGAACTTACGCAACAAGACTCAGAATGGATATAGCTCTCCGGCGCTGTGAGTTCCAAATCGCACGCCCAAGTCGCCATGACAGACATTGAGGAAAAACGAGAAACTGGCGCCAGCCTGATGTTGCTTGGCCTGGCGGTCTGGGTCGTGGATTTCCTGGTGATGTTCTTTCTGCCGTCCGGCTTTAAGTTAGGGCGTTATGCGACGTTCCTCGGCATCATCATCGCGATGGGCTTACTGGGCTTGACTCTGCTGATCATCGGCTACCGGGCACGCGGCGACTCCAGCGCAGAGTAGTCTTTCAAATTCCCAACACCAGAAAGGAAACCATGGCCTACTCATACTTGATTCTAGGAGCCGGTCGGCAAGGCATCGCCGCGGCATACGATCTGGCATGCTTTGGCGAGGCCTCGCAAGTTACGCTGGCCGACATCCATCAAGAACGTGCGCAAGCCGCAGCCGACAGAGTGAATCATCTAGCCCGCATTCAAATCGCCGATGCCATCGAGCTCGATGTCCGCGATGAAACTGCCACGCGCCGCTTGCTGAAAGGTTACGACGTCGTGCTGAGTGCGGTGCCGTACTTCTACAACCTCGCCCTGACCCGGACAGCGATTGAAACCGGCGTGTCGTTCTGCGATCTGGGCGGCAATACGGAAATCGTCCGCCAGCAGCATGCCCTCGATCCCGAAGCGCAGCGTGCGGGCGTGTGCGTGGTCCCGGACTGCGGCATGGGCCCCGGCATGGGCAACAACCTCGCAGTCTATGCTATGGGACTGGTCGGCGATCCCGAGGAGGTCTATCTCTACGACGGCGGCCTGCCGCAGAAGCCGCAGCCCCCATGGAACTACGCCCTGACCTTTGCCATCGAGGGCCTGACCAACGAGTATTACGGAGGCATGACCATCCTGCGCGATGGCAAGCTTTTCCACGCCCCTTGCTTCACTGAATTCGAGATCACGGATGTCCCGCCCATCGGCAAGCTGGAAGCGTTTCTGATCGCCGGCGGCGCCTCCACCGCACCGTGGAGCTTTCAAAGCACGCTTCGCTCCTACCAACTTAAAGTGTTGCGCTATCCCGGCACCTTCGCACAATTGAAGGCGTTCTCCGACCTCGGCCTATTCGACCTCAAACCGGTTCGTGTGAACGGGAAGGAAGTGGTTCCACGCCAGCTCTTCAATGCTCTATTCGAGCCGCAAGTGCGAGTGGACGACGTAGAAGACGTGTGCATTATTCGCGCCCACGTAAAAGGAAAGAGAAACGGCCAGCCCACCGAAGCCGTCGTCGAGGTCATCGACTACTACGACGCGGCCACCGGATTTACCGCCATGCAACGCATGACCGGCTGGCACATCTCCATCGTGGCCGCGATGATGGCGAAGAAAGGCATCCCAACCGGCGCCATCCCGTTGGAGCTGGCCGTACCCGCCCCAGCCTTTGTGCGCGAAGCCAAACGGCGCGGATTCAAGATCACAGAACGCACCGGCCCAGCCGAAGCAGTGGTCGAAGAAACATTAGCTCTGATGGGTTAACCCATCGCCGGATCGGCTTCAGAATCCCTGGTGTTCGATGAATTCGCTGTCATCCTGAGCCAAGCGAAGGATCTATGTATTGTGCTCGCAGCGCCAACCCTTACCCATTGCATCGAACGAAGTGCGGACTTATGCCGCGAATCTCAGCGACGCGGTGCTAGCCTGTTCCAGGTTCTAACCAAGCCTCGAACACGCTGGCATCCTTTCCCGCCCGCGACCGGGATGAATCTTCAATGGAACGATCTCCCACGCCAGCTCGCGTACGTTGCGGGGTGATGCAGATCACTGACAAGGCCGGCCATACTCATGTAAAAAGAAAACGGGTCTTGCATAGCATGTTCCTCCTGGAACATGTCCTCCTGAGAGAGCCGAACCGGGGCTAGGACTCAAGTTCGGCTCTCCTCGTCTGCGGATCGCTCACCGTATTCTTTCGCCCCATTCCCAAGCCCAGCCGCTATCAGCGCCTAACCGCCCGTGGTCCAACCGAGATTTCGTACCAGAACAAGCAAGATTTCGTATCAGAGCAAGCAAGATTTCGTATCAGAGCAAGCAAGATTCGTGCCAGAGCAAGCAAGATCCGTACCAGAGCAAGCAAGATTCGTACCAGAACAAGCGAGATTCGTGCCAGAGCAAGCAAGATTCATATCGGAACAAGAGATCCGTATCAGGGCATGCCTTCAGGCATGCCGTTAACTGTTGCGCTATGAGGGCGCCTTCAGGCGCTGAGGTCGGACATCGGACTTTCACACAGGCTGCCAAGGACGTCTCAAAACCCCGGCCTGCTCGAACCCGGTTTCGCCCATCCGTCACATCGAACTGTGATGCCGGTCATTGTTATGTGTACCATAGCGGGCTAGGTTCATACTTGAAGTTCCCGAGTTCTGCCTATTCGCGTCCGGATCCCGCAATACTCAAATCAAGGCACCTCGGAAACATCGGGTTCCCCCAGACCCGGGTCCCACGCTAGTCATCGTTCTCCGGGCCGCCGCGAAACCCCAACCGTAACGAATTCTGACCAGCCACGTGATGTGGCGGGAGAAAAAGATGACAATAACAAAGATCGTGTTTTCGAACCTCGCGCATTCCCAGCGATTGAAATCATTTCGCACGAGTGCGGCACTCATACTCACAACCCTCATGCTGGTGGTCGCAGCGGCCACTACGGCAGCAACCGCCCAAACCTACACCGACTTGTTCAACTTCACTGGCTATGACGGGCGGTACCCCGTGGGCAATTTCGCCCAGGGGCGAGACGGCAGCTTGTACGGGACAACGGAAGAAGGCGGCGCCAATGGCTACGGCGTCGTGTTCAAGATCACGCCGGGCGGTAAGCTGAAGGTGCTCTACAAGTTCGATAACGTCCACGGTTTCTGGCCGGTAAGCGGATTGACGCTGGGGACGGACGGGAACTTCTACGGTACAACCTCCTTTGGGGGCACTCACAATTCCGGGACTATCTTCAAGATTACGCCGAGCGGAAGCCTGACCACTCTTTACAACTTCACCGGCGGCGCGGACGGTTCTTCTCCCGCTCCACCGCCAATCCAGGGCACCGACGGGGATTTCTACGGCACCACGTTCCTCGGAGGTCAGGGCTACGGCACGGTTTACAAGATCACTCCCACCGGGACTTTGACGACCCTGTACCAGTTCGATGGTACTCACGGCGCAAATCCTTCGTTTGCGCTGGTTCTGGCAACCAATGGGAACTTCTACGGCGCGACTCCCGGCGGCGGCAGCTCTGGAGACGGTACGGTCTTCAAAATGACGCCCAAAGGAGTCGTGACGATTGTCTATAACTTCGATGGCACGCACGGATCGGGGCCAAGCGCCCCGGTGATTCAGGGCAGTGACGGCAACTTCTACGGGACCACAGCAGACGGCGGCCGGGATTGCAACGGCGGGTGCGCAGCAGTGTTCAAGTTAACGCCGCATGGGACTATCACAGTGCTGCATTACTTTGAAGTTGATAACCCCCATCCCATAGGGCTCGTCCAAGCTACCGACGGCAACTTCTACGGAATGACTCAGTATGGTGGAACGATCGGGTGCGGAGTGATCTTCCAAATCACCCCAGCTGGCGCCTACTCGATCCTTTACGACTTCGATGGCACCCATGGCGCAGGGCCAGAATATACCCCCATGCAACACACCACTGGCATGATTTACGGGCTGGCGGTAGCCGGGGGGACTTACAACAAGGGTGTTGTTTACAGCTTTGATATGGGATTGGGACCGTTTGTCAGTCTCGTATCCACCTCGGGCAAGGTCGGGAAGACCGTCGAAGTTCTCGGGCAGGGATTCACCGGCACCACGGCTGTTTCCTTCAACGGAACTCCCGCAACCTTCAAGGTTGTCTCCGCCACCTTCCTGAAGGCCACGGTTCCGAGCGGGGCCACGACCGGCCCGGTCACCGTCACCACGCCCGGCGGCACTTTGACCAGCAACCAGCCGTTCCGGGTCAAGCCGTAGTGTAGCACCCAACACAAATACTAGGCCGCCTCTCGCGGGGCGGTTTTTCTTGTTGCGGTAGAGTTTCTTAGACGAGTCTTAGCGATCTTGGAGGAAATCTAGAAGGCCCGGCCGTTCGCCGTCGAGCGGCGGCTGAGCGAGTGTCCTCGCTCTTGACGTGGCCGGGCCTAACTTGCGGTATTCAGTTTTTGATACCTCCTGTAACTATTACTACACCCTTCTGCCCCCGCTTGTCGGTGATTTTTATCACTCATGTGCGTTCATTTCGCCGTCGATTCGCGACCTATAGCGGCACTCGGATTGCTGTAGCGCATTGACCAAGCCGTGGAAGGGCATGGCTTTCAGCCATGCCGTTGAGCCACATAAACTTCCGGCTTCAAGCCGCTGAGGGGGCTGCGCCTCACCATCCACTTGAGAACCGCTTCGAGCTGCAGCGCGCACTCGGTGACAGACCACTCCGCAATCCAACCGCTGGCAGGGCTTCCCTACACTGCCTAAACAACGCCAGCCCGGTTTCTTCTTGACGGGGCGTTTCGACTTGGATAATCTTAGTTAAGATATATTATCTGCAAGATATCGATCTTTGACAATCCGGCCAGCAATTGCGGGAAGCGACCGCGCCGCTTGGCGTTAAATGTCTGTGCCCCAACTCAACTGCCGATGGAAAACTGCAATGCGACCGCCCTCAAAGCCGCGGAGCGGCGGCAGAGTGCAGCCCACGGCGCAAGCCGTGGGTGGGCAGTGGGGAGACGTATGAGCCCCAGCGGGGCGAAAGATCGGCTGCGACGTACTCTTGACGAGCCCAGTCCAATTCCAATCCCAGTCCCAAAACGGGCCGCGAGCCCACCCCGTGCCACCCGTAACTCCCATGTTCTCTAGATTTTGCCCTTAACTCCGGCAAACTCAAAGATCTAGCACATAGTCGCAAATTAAGTCCTTTGTTTTCTATATTTTGCACAGGACAAGGGGAGGGGGGGCCCGGTACTAAACAGTAAACTCCGTCCCATTGTGGGGAAAACCCGCCATCGCGGCGGATTGAGTGACTTCCCATTCCCGCCATCCATAGAGAGCGCTAAAATCGAACCCACGGTCGGTTGCGCCAGCGTCGCGTGACGCCGGTCACAGGTCTCTGTGAGGACAAACATTGCAGCCCCGTCCCAGAACGACACACAATGGCACGACGGGAAGCTCGCAGTCGGCAGTTCCGTGCAACCCGCAATTGACCCTTAGCGGCACCGGCAAAAGGAGATTTCACTATGCCATCCAACTCGCTCAGCATTACCGATAATCGCACCGCCAAAAACTACGACCTCCCGATTGAGAATGGAACAATCCGGGCCATGGATTTGCGCAAGATCAAAACCGACGCCGAAGATTTTGGGCTCATGACCTACGATCCGGCGTTCATGAATACTGCCTCCTGCCGCAGCAGCATCACCTATATTGACGGCGATCGCGGCATTCTTCGCTACCGAGGCTACCCCATCGAAGTTCTGGCCGAACATTGCACCTTCCTCGAGGTCGCTTACCTCCTGCTTTTCGGCGAGCTTCCGACTCCCGACGAACTGAAAAACTGGATCAACGAAATCACCCATCACACCATGTTGCATGAAACCTCAAAACATTTCATGGAGGGCTTTCGCCATGATGCCCATCCCATGGCCATGTTCGTGAGTTCGGTGGCTGCCTTGTCCACGGTCTATCCCGAGGCTAGAGAGGTTCACGATCCCGCCAACCGCCTGCTGCAGATCAAACGCCTGATTGGCAAGGTGCCGTCCATCGCCGCCATGTCGTACCGGCACAGTCTCGGCTTTCCCTACGTGTATCCGGACAACGATCTCAGCTATCCCGAAAATTTCATGAACATGCTGTGGAGAATGGTTGAGCCAAAATATGCGGCCAACCCTGTAATCGCCCGCGCTTTGGACATTCTCTTCATTCTGCATGCCGACCACGAGCAGAACTGCAGCACCAACGCCATGCGAGCGGTGGGCAGCGCCCAGGCTAATCCGTACCTCGCAACCGCGTCCGCGGCTGCCGCTCTATCCGGACCTCTGCACGGCGGAGCCAATGAAGAAGTTCTGGCCATGCTTGATGAAATCGGTACCAAGGCGAATATCCCTGCCTACATCAAGAAGGTCAAAGAGGGACACGTCAAGCTGATGGGCTTTGGCCACCGCGTCTATAAGAATTATGATCCGCGCGCCAAGATCATCAAGTGGGTTTCGGAAAAAGTATTCGCCATCACCGGCGGAAATCCCAAGCTGGACATCGCGCTGGAGTTGGAACGAATCGCGCTTGCGGATGAATATTTCGTCAGCCGCAAACTGTATCCCAACGTTGACTTTTACTCGGGAATCATCTATCAGGCCATGGGCTTCAGACCGGAAATGTTTACCGTGCTGTTTGCCATCCCGCGCACTGCAGGCTGGCTAACGCAATGGCAGGAGATGATCACGGATCCGGAGCAGAAAATCGCGCGTCCCCGCCAGATCTACACCGGACACGCCGTACGAGAGTTTGTGCCAGCTGAAAAACGCGCATCAGTCTTGACCACAACGCGCTAGAACCTCGCGTAGGTGGGGCACTCCCCCACCTACGCGAACCCGATCACCCCAACCAACCAAGCCCCGCTACAAGTGTTCCCCACACCCTGCTCCTTCCGCGGAGGCAGATGGCCGAGGGAACGTCGACACGACCTTGGCAGCATCATGACAAGTCAATGAATCAAAAGCTCCCCGCCTGCGTCCGTTGAAGTGGGCCGCTGCCTGTGATCTCGATCACCGCTTCCAGATCGGTTTCGACGTATAAACAAGGTAGAACGGGAAGGAGGATCCCCATGGAAACGATTGAGCTCAAACAGAGTGTCACCTTCAAGAACATCCTTCTCGCAACCGATTTCTCGGAGGTTTCGAGAAAGGCTGTGCCCTACGCCAAGGCGATCGCGAGCAGATATGGTTCCAAGATCTATCTCGTTCACGTGATTTCTGCGGAAGCACGGATGCCCATCCCGATTGAGCCCCTGCCCGGCGAGTTGGATTATGGCCGGCAGAATGCCGAACGCGAGATGGAGGCATTCCTCAGCGGGAACCCGCTCGGGAACATACCTCATGAGGCGCTCGTGGAGCAGGGGCCGATCTGGGATGTGCTGTCGACGTTGATCGAGCGAGACGAAATCGACCTGTTGGTACTGGGCACGCACGGACGCGGCGGACTGAAGAAAGTCATTCTGGGCTCGGTTGCGGAAGAACTCTTTCGCCTAGCCTCTTGTCCAGTATTGACCCTCGGACCCGCCGTGCCCTTCGAGCCGACAAGCACAAAGGAGTTTCGCCAAATCCTATTCGCCACAGACTTCGGGCCAGCTTCCTTGCATGCACTGCACCATGCCATCTCCCTCGCCACGGAAAGCAAGGCGAGGTTGACCCTGCTGCACGTCGTGACCCCAGTGCCCGTACCCAACGTCGGGCCGTACTGGTACCCGGGCACAAATCTCGTCGAACAGCAGAACAGCGCGAAGGCGCGCTCCATGGACCGTCTCAAGGAACTGATCCCCGCTGAGGCGAATCTACCGTTTGATCCGGAATTCCTCGTCGACTTCGATTTCGCACCCGACGCGATCATAAGGATTGCCGCCGACTCAAAAGCAGACTTGATCGTCATGGGCGTAAATCAAGCCGCCTCGGCGCGCGCCTCGGCTCATCTGCCCTGGGCAATCGCGCACGAGGTTGTTTGTCACGCGAAGTGTCCAGTTCTGACGGTGAGGAGTTGAGGCCAACAACGCGACGGCAAGGCGTAATCCACACCTGCGCGAAGCAAGTCAGGAATGTGTCGGGGCAGCATTAACAAGCGTGGCTACTAGAGCAGGGAGCGACGCTCCCACCCATACGGCCTTGAATTCGTTTTCTGGTCCCCATGCTACCGAGAACAACCCGGCACATGCCACGTAGCCCAGTAACAAGCCACAGTAGACCAGCCAATTAAGATTAGGTAAAGATTGTCCGTGGGCGACGAGCACGAAGAACCGCACAATTTCCGGCAGAACCGAACCAAAACAACCCCACACGAAGCAGGAACTTTTCGTCATTTATGGAAGGTCAAGAAGTCCAAGACCTGTCTCAGATCGAATGAACCGAGCAGGTAAGAAAGTCTCACGATCAGAAATAAAAGGATCGGCATAAAAAGAAAGGGTCTTTCGTGCTCAGAGACAACCGTTAAGAACTTCTCAAACAATCCTTGCGGTCTTGCTTCAACTCCCTGCATAAACCAACCCGCCTTAACGTGTTATATTTTACGCCGCACCGGCAACGCACTGGTATACTTTCATGGACACCGCCAACGCACTGGTATAGTAACACTTCGCACTTACCTTCCTGCGCATGGCAGTGAACGGGAGCCAAAGCCCTGACTAAGGATGAACGGCGGGGTATGCCGGTCGAGGAACTGTTAAGCTCATGGTAATTTTGATCACCATCGTCCACATCGCGGTTTGTTTGTTTCTCATCATCGTCGTGTTGCTGCAGAGCGGCAAGAGCGGCGACATTGCCGCCGCCTTCGGAGGCATGGGCAGCCAGACCGCCTTCGGCCCGCGCGGTGCGGCCACGATTCTCTCGAAAGCCACCACCTGGTCGGCCATCATATTCATGGTGACCTCGATCACGCTCTCGGTTTTCGCCTCGCGCCACAGCGGCACCAGCTCGGTCCTGCAGGGAGTCAAGGCCTCGCCCACCAAGTCACAACCAGCGAAGCCGGCCACTCCGCCCGCTGGACCATCGCAGAAATAAGTAACGGCTGTCAGCTCTCAGCGATCAGCTCTCAGAAAAAGGCTGAAAGCTGACGGCTGAAAGCTGAGAGCTCTCTCCCATGATCCACGAAATCCTCCCCGTCGGCCCGCTGCAATGCAATTGCTCCATCATCGGAGACGAGACCACGCGCGAAGCCATGGTCATCGATCCCGGCGATGAAATCCAAAGCATTCTCGCGCTGGTCCGCAAGCACAACCTGCAGGTCAAGCAAATCGTCATTACCCACGCCCACATCGACCACGTGGGCGGCGCCATGAAACTGCGAGCCGCCACCGGCGCACCCATCCTGCTCAACCAGAACGACTACGAATTGCTCAAGATGCTCGATGTCCAAGCCTCATGGCTGCAAATGGCACCCCCGGGAAAAGTGGACGTAGATCAGAACATCGGACAAGCCGATACGGTGAAGGCCGGCGCGCTCACCGCAAATGTACTTTTCACCCCTGGACACACCGAAGGCAGCGTCTGCCTCTATTTTCCCGCCGAAAAGAAACTGATCGCCGGAGACACCCTCTTCGCCGGCAGCATCGGCCGCACCGACCTACCCGGCGGCTCCTTCGAGAAGATCATCGATTCCCTACACGACAAGCTGCTAGCCCTGCCAGATGAAACCGTCGTAATCCCCGGCCACGGCCCCATAACCACCATCGGCGAAGAGCGCGAGCACAACCCATTCTTGAAAAGCTAGGGACCCTCCGACTAGTTGTAGGCGCGGACATCCCCACGTCCACGCCCGTGCGTCGTTACCGGGTATGCCGGTCAGGTGCGTTATGCTTTTCTCCGGGCAAGGCGATCAACCAAAACCCTAAGCGTGGTCTGGGCTTCGGGACTCCACCAGGTGGCGCTGACTTGGTCAAGCTCGAGATTGAAAGACGCCGCGAAAAGTTCGAACAGGTCGGCGCGGGCGCACCGCCGGGTTGCCGCCATGGCATCGACGGGCAATGCGATCAGGCTGCGGCTCCACTCGACGGCCCGGCTCACCACCTGATCGAGGGGAACCACCTCGTCGACCAGACCGATGTGGGCTGCCTCGTCGGGAGAAATCAGCAGGCCGCCGACCGCCAGCCTCTCGGCTTGACGCGCACCGACCAAGCGCTTCAGGCCGGACAAAATCACCGGCGGCAGCGGCAGTCCAACCTGCACTTCATTGAGTCCCATCTTCCAATCGCCATGCGCCGCAATCCTGCAGTCACAAAAGATTGGCAGCACGGTTCCGCCCGCGGTGGCGTGGCCAGTGATCGCAGCAGCGATAGGAATGGGAGCCAGGGCAAGCGCGCGGAGCAGCGCGTAGAACTCGCGCCACAGATCAGCCATGGCTGGACGATCCAAGGTCAGCAACAGCGGAACGTCGAGGCCAGCCGAGAATCTGCCGAGCGCGCCGGAGAGCACCAGCGCGCGGGCGCCGTCTTGCGGCGCCGATTCAACGGCTTGCTTGAGCGCGACAATCAACTCCGGCGAGAACGCATTCGCCGGCGGGCGATTGAGCCGCAGTTCGCGGACGGCTCCGTGATCGATGGTGAGGATCATGCAGTTTAGTCCCTTCCAGCTTTCGCCATGAATTCTGCCGACGACAGCTTATTTCCGCGGCATCGGCTGAAAGATCGCGAACACTGCTCCCTGCGGATCAGCCAGGATCCCAAAACGACCCACGTTTTCCATAGTCATCGGTTCAAGATAAAACTTCGCCCCCAGTTGTTTCGCTTTGGCCGCAGCCGCATCGCAGTTCGAAGTCTGAAAGTAGGGCAGCCAATGCGGAGGAGTGTGCGGGTCGCGATGCGCGCCGGGTGGAATTCCTCCGATGAAATCCTCCCCGTTCTGAATATGCAGATAGCCGGAGGGCGGATCGTCGTCGGTGTCGACACTCACTTTCCAGCCAAACAAGTCCGTATAAAATTTGCCAGCCCGCGCCTGGTCTGGCGTACTCAAGTCGGCCCAACATAGAGTTCCATCAACGCCCGCGACAGTGAACCCCACGTGCCGTCCCGCCTGCCATACCGAGAACATGGCTCCGGTCGGATCCTGCAACACCGCCATTCGCCCCACGTCCATGACATCGAAAGCGGGCGCCAAGACTTTGCCACCAACTTGTGCCGCGCGCGTTGCCGTGGCATCCGCGCTGTCCACCGCAATATAGATCATCCAATGCGGAGGCACTCCTTGCGAGCGCTGCTCTGGCCTCATGGTGCAGGCCGCGCTCACATCTCCGCCTTGCAGTTTGAAAATGGTGTAAAAGTCTTCGGGTCCCATGGGAAGATCGTTGATCTCCCATCCAAAAAGCGAGCTGTAGAAACGCTTGGCGGCGTTCTGGTCCGTGGTGGACAACTCGATCCAGCAGAAGGATCCGGGTTTGGGTTTATCGATTTTGGCCATGGTCGAGAGTATATGTGGATTGGGGCATGAAGTGGAGCCCCAATTTTCCACACACCATTTTCTAAACACCGGAATGCTGTGTAGTGCTGCGCCTATCACTGATTCAGCAGCTCCAGCACCTGGGCGAGTCCCTTGCGAAAATGCCCAGGCGGCGTGATCAGGCTAACGATTAAGTGTCCGTCGCTGGGAAAATCATAAAAATGCCCCGGGTGGACCAGCACCAAAACCTTGCGCAGAATTTCGATCGCACAGTCTTCGTCAGATTGCGTCACCGGAACCCGTAGAACCGCGTACCAGCCGCCTTCCAGGTCCAGGCGTCCGCAGGTTTTTTGTTTGGCCAATCCGCGATCCAGTTCGCTCAAGTTCGCGCGCACCCGATCCAGCAGCAAGGGCTGGATGGAATGGCGCTGCTCCAGCAACACAGGCGCCGCCAATTGAATGGGAGCATTCATCGAGAGATAGGTATCCGCAATCACCTCCAGACGCGCCAGCGCCGCGGACACCGCTTCGCCCGGGCCGCTGGTCACGATCCATGCCAACTTCATCTGCGGCAGTCCGGATATTTTTGACAGGCCACTCAGTGTGAACGTCAGAACGTCGCGGTTGGCAGCGAATGTCGTACGCCTCGCCCCGTCGTGGGCGTAGTCGAGGAAGACTTCATCGACAATGAGCGCCAGATTGTACTCGCGGCAGAACTGGTTGAGCGCGCTTCGTTCCTCGTCAGCGACGAATGATCCGGTGGGATTATTGGGATGCACCACGACCACGGCACGGGTGCGATGGTTCACCGCTTTGTATAAAGAGGGAAAGTCGATCTGCCAGCCGTGATCGTAGAGCAGGGGATACGGAACCAGCTTGACATCCTGCAAGTCGGCGAGAAACTCCAACAGCGGATAGCTGGGCTTGGGCACCAGAATTTCATCGTCCCCATTGCACAGCAAACGGAAGACATAAGAATAACCCTCGCTGGTGCTGGTGGTCAGAACAATGGATTCGGGATCAACGTCGTCATGTTGCTTGCGGTAATAGCCAGCCACGGCCTCGCGCCCGCGCCGCAAGCCTTTGGGCTGAGGATCGTAATCCATGGCCTCAGGATTGAGGAACGCTTGCAGGATGGTTCCCGCGTCGTAGTGCAACTCGGCGCGCGTGGGATTGGAGATCGTCAGGTCGAGCACTTCCCTGCCCGCAGCCTGCAACTCGCGCTGCGCTTGCGTGAAGCGGTTGGGCGTAAGCTTCCATTCGGTGCGGCGGGAAAACATACGCGACCATGATACGCGGAGGAATGGAAGAAGAACGCTCCAACTATTCGCCGGTACGAAACCACGGGTGCCCCGCTCCTTGCGTTTTTTGCAAGGGGCGGGAGGGGTCAACCGCCGATGCCGGTCTGGCAGCCACGCTTCTACGACTTCAATGTTGGACGGAGCACAAGCGAGTGGAGAAGTTGCGCTATATGCATCGCAATCCGGTGAAGCGGGGCTTGGTGCAAGAGCCCGAACAATGGCCGTGGAGCACCTTTCGCTACTATCAGTACGGAGAGACGCGACTGGTTCGAGTCAACGATTGCGACTTGATGCGTATGAGCGTAAGCAAACCGGCGGTGTGATCGATCCCTGCACCCGCCCCTTGCAAAAAAGGCAAGGAGCGGGGCACCCACTGTTTGCTTATCTGCTAAGGTCCGGGCCACCCGCCATGCGAGACGCTGATTCCGCGCTACTGGCCCCGTATTTGAAGGAGCACTCGTTCTGCGATGTGCCGATGACCCCATTGCCGCGGATGATCATTAACCTGCCAATTGGAATATTGAATGGTCAGCAAGTCGGTATTGGCCGGGGCCGTGCGCAGGTCTCCAATATAAGCATACCGGCCGCTATGCGCTGCACACGCAGCCCTGATGACATTATCGACGTTCGGGTTCTCCCACCAAGTGCTGACGCAAATCAGGGAGTTGCCCTTCGCGACCGCGGCCGTCAATTGGTCATAGCCCTCACCAAAAGCCTCTAAGCCGTCGCTCGGCACGTTATCGCCAAACTCCAATACGACAGCGGTGCCGGGACCAACTTTGTTCGCCATAGCCGGAATCTCAGGGAGCGCGTTTTCTGGATCACGCTCAATACCCAAACCGCCGACAGTAAGCGGAACGCTTAGTGTGAACGCGGTCAGGTGGGAAAAGTCGGCCAGGGCGGAAGGTGCGGCCATGCCCCAATTCCCGTACCAGCCGAGAGATGGCGCGGGGCCATGAAGTGTGATGCTGTTGCCGATTACGAGCAGGTCTGTCGGATTGTTGCTGCTGCAACCCAGAAGAGAAACTATGCAAAGCATCAGGAACCAGAATGCTTTCCCTTTCATATTTCCCCCTAGACGGCGAGCCCAGATTTTACGGCAGTTCTTCTCTGCCAGTATGGCAGACGAGGCCAGAGAAAGGGCAGTTTTTGCGGAGTCGCAGACCCGGAGTGGAACGCCGGATATGGTAGTTGACGAAACATCGCGATTTCACTCAGTGAGGCGCAGCTCTGATTCCGCTCGGAACCAATCTTCCCAGTCGCGACCATGTTCACAGCCACGCATCTCAAACAACTCGTAGGCACGGTGTGCGATCGCAAGGTACTCCTGTTGCAGGCACGTAGGTATGTATTGAACACCTTGGTATGCAACTTTCTTAAATCATGTTGACCGGACGTCCCACAATCGTCATGACCCTCCAAGACGCCCGTTTGGCCGAAATCTTGTCAAGCCCCCTTTGGCATCGAATTCCCGCTAAGCCGTTCATTCCATGGGTAAAATAAAGTTGAAAAATTGGCGGGTTAGGTATAGCCAATATGCCATACTATAACTAGTGGATTAATCCAGAGGGCGCAGGCTTGACGGCTTGCGCCTTTTTCTTTGCGTCTCACGAAATCCCCGAGCGGACAATTTCAAAACTTAAGGAATGGCAGACGTCGTTTTGCGCGCGAGATCCCTCGGGACTGGAAGTCCTCGGGATGACGCCGTGGGGAGGTTGTGGGGCGAAGAAGTTGCACGGATCCTTCGCTTCGCTCAAGGATGACAGGCGCTTTGCGCGAGGATGACAGCGCGCGGCGGAGGCAAGAGCGGCAGACAGGAGTGTCCGCCCTACACGGTCGGATGACATCAGCCAAAAAGGAGAATCAGGCGCAGGCTAAATCCCTGCGCTTTTTTATTGTCTATGAAACACAAATCCAAGATTACAGTCCTGAGCCACGCCGCAGCCGCCCAGAGTGCGCTAATGCGCACCGCCAAGTGGCGCGGAGAGGTGGTCGAGATGGACTCTCTGCACACGGCAACGAAAATGGGTTTCATCGTAACCAAGCCTTATGGAGACAACCAGTCCTACGATTTCATCGTGGATGCGGGCAATCGCCTGTGGCGGGTGCAAGTGAAATCCAGCATCCGCGCGGTGGATAACGGATTCCGCGTCAACGCCTCTCATTTTCGCTGGGCAGGAAAAACCAAGTGGGCATACACTCCCGAGCAGATCGATATTCTCGCAGCCTACATTGTCCCCGCGGATGTCTGGTACATCGTTCCAGTACGCGCCTTCACCCCGAGCATCCAGCTGACCTTCTTCCCACGAGCCAAGGGATACAAGGGATTTTACGAACAATTCCGCGAGGCCTGGTTCCTTATGGCCTGCCGCCGAAACGGAGAGCCCCGAGCCGGAATCGTCACCTCGCCGCCCTGCAGTTACTCCCCTTCGTCAGGCACTCCGTGCCCTTCCTGTCCGTTCAGAAAGAAATAGCTGGTGAATACGGTTCACTTGGGAAGGGCATGGCTTCAGCCCCTGAGGCAGACCTTCTGCTAGTCGTCAGGCATTTGCGAAACCAGCCTTAGATGACTGCATCTCGCCCCATCACCCTACGATGTGATCTGTGAACGTGACGCGCACTCGTTGGCAGCGAGACAATGAATCCAGGCTGAAAGTGGCATACTATTTAGTGGTATTGTCATCCTGAGCAAGCGTTCTTTGCGCAGCGAGGGATCTGGGCGAGCCGCGCGAAGGATCGCGTTCTTTGCGATCCATAAGTCGCGCGTTTGGCTCGCTTCCTTATTCAGGCAGACGCACTCAGCCACGGAGGAATATAATGACAACTTTTGCGACCATGGAAAAAGCTACGCAGTACGAACTCCGCCTGGCCGAGCGCATGTCGCGACTGGGCACCGAGACTGCCTTCGAAGTGCTGAACAAGGCGCGCGCCCTGGAGCGTCAGGGCAAAGATGTCATCCACCTGGAAATTGGCGAGCCCGACTTTGATACGCCCAAGGACATCGTTGAGGCCGGCATCGAAGCCCTCAAAACTGGATGGACGCACTATGGCCCGGCGGCGGGACTGCCGGAATTGCGCCAGGCCATCGCCGACGATGTGGAGCGCAGCCGCGGAGTTGAAGTCACCAGCGATTGGGTAGTGGTCGTCCCAGGCGGCAAGCCAATCATTTTCTTTACCATGTTGGCGCTCGCGGATGTTGGCGATGAAGTTATTTATCCCAACCCCGGCTTCCCCATTTATGAGTCGATGATCCATTATGTCGGTGCCAAGGCGGTGCCGATCCGCCTATGGGAGGAGAAAGATTTCAGCCTGGACGTGGAAGAACTGGTCAATCTGATTACGGATCGCACCAAGCTCATCATTTTGAATTCACCCCACAACCCCACCGGCGGCGTGCTTAGCAAACGAGACATTGTCAGCATCACCAAAGCCATCGGCGACCGCAACATCATGGTGCTCTCGGACGAAATTTACAGCCGCCTGATGTTTGACGGCGCCCGCCACCACTCCATCATGTCCGAACCCGGCTTCAAAGAACGCACAATCCTCCTCGACGGCTTCTCCAAGACCTATGCGATGACCGGGTGGAGGATGGGTTATGGAGTCATGCGGCCGGATCTCGCGGTCCACATGGCGCGGCTTATGACCAATTCGACTTCGTGTACGGCGAGCTTTACGCAGATGGCGGGCATTGAGGCTATTAGCGGCCATCAAGGGCCGGTCGACAGGATGCGTACGGAATTTCAGACGCGTCGCAATGTGTTTGTGGCGGGACTAAACCGGATCAAAGGCTTCTCCTGCCGCGTGCCTAAGGGCGCGTTTTATGTCTTCCCCAATATCACCAAGACCGGGTGGAAGTCGAAGAAGCTGGCCGATGCGCTGCTGGACGATGCGGGTGTGGCCTGTCTTTCGGGAACCGCATTTGGGGATTATGGAGAAGGCTATCTGCGTTTCAGCGTGGCCAATTCGCTGGAGAATCTGAACAAGGCGCTGGGGCGGCTGGAGCAGTGGACGAAGCAGAATCTGTAGTGGCATGAAGACGCAGCTCGCTGCCCATCACCGTGGTGCCTCCAGGAGTACGAACGCAAGTATGCTTTTGATATGTCCGGGTTCGAGGCGGATATCTTGAGCCTGAAAGAACTGATCTATGCTGTGCGTCCGATAGTCGTATTTGGACTGGATGAGAAAAAGTCGCTGAATGCCGCCACACGCTGGCAGTTTGGGCGATAAAGGATTAGCGTCTTGGGTTGAGGTGAACGCTTCTCTTTCGCCCCGCTGGAGATCTGTGATTTCGTACTTCCTACCCACGGCTTGCCAGGCTGTTAGGAAACTCCGTGCCGTCCCTGTCGGGACTCATGTTTCTCCTCTTTGGCTTTCCCCGGCACTGACGTGCCGGGCTAATGAATGCCGTCGCTTCGCGACTGTACTCTTATTTACCCCAAATCTGTGCCCATATCACACCTCCTTGTGATGTGCCGCACTGAGCGGGTGGGCATCCCCGTCTAGACTCAAGTTGTTGGGATATCGGCGCGGGCGATGGTCTGTCCAGCAGCCGCGGAAGGATGGGGCAAATGGCAATCAAGAATTCCAGCACCGGCAAAACGCTTCGGGAATACTCAATTGAGGAGCTCAAGGATGCCGCGAATCGGATGCGCGGCTATGACCTGGTCGCGTTGTGTGCGGCGGGGTCGGGACACGCGGGCGGAACACTCTCGATCATGGACATTGCGGCAGCGCTCTATCTGAAAGTTGCCGACCACGATCCGAAGAATCCGTCCTGGTCAGAGCGCGACCGCATTATTTGGTCCACCGGACACAAGGCGCCGAGCTTGTATCTTGGCCTGGCTTTTGCCGGATTCTGTCCCGTGGATGACGTGGCGTTGCTGCGCAAGCTGTCGTCGCCCTATCAGGGTCATCCTCATTGGCTCAAGCTTCCCGGCGTGGAAGTTTCTACGGGATCACTGGGGCAAGGACTCAGCGTTGCGGTGGGGATTGCGCTGGCCGGCAAGCTTGATGGAAAGAGCTACCGGACTTTCTGCATCATGGGGGACGGCGAACAGCAGGAAGGGCAGATCTGGGAAGCCGCCATGGAAGCCGGTCATCACAAGCTCGACAATCTGATCGGCATCATTGACTACAACCGGCTGCAGATCGACGGCTGGGTGCGCGACGTCATGAATGTCGATCCGCTCGAGGAAAAATATCGCAGCTTCGGCTGGGAAGTTCTCTCGATCGACGGCCACGATATGAAGCAAGTGGTCGGGGCGCTGGAGAAGGCCAAGGCGGGGCTGGGAAAGCCAGTTATGATTATCGCCGCTACGGTCAAGGGCAAAGGAGTAAGCTTCATCGAGAATGTTGCGGGCTGGCACGGTAAGGTGCCGAGTTACGACGAGATGATGAAAGGTCTGGCAGAACTTGGCTTGACGGACAAGATTCCGGTACAGTTCTTGCTCGACAAAGCCAAGCAATACCAAAATGAAGTGGATCGCAAGCTCGAAGCGAAGCTGCCTCACTTCAGCCGCAACTACTGGTGGAATGCGGCGGAGAACATGAAGGCCAAGATGGAGCCAACGCGCAAAGGCTTCGGCCAGTCTCTGGCCGCCAACGGAGACGATGAGCGCGTGGTTTGCCTGGGGCTCGACATTTCCGGCTCGATCACCATCAGTGACTTCTATGCCGGGAAACCCGAGCGCAAGCGGCGCTGGATCAGCATGGGAATCGCGGAGCAGTCAGCCACGTCCGCTGCCGCCGGACTGGCTAAAGAAGGCAAGCTGCCGGTGCTGGGCACGTACGCGACCTTTGCCGCGGCGCGCAACCTTGACCAGATTCGCACGTCGGTGTGTTACGGCAATTTCAACGTCCTCATTGCCGGCGCGCACGGTGGGGTTTCGGTCGGTCCGGATGGAGCCACCCACCAGGCTCTGGAAGACTTGTTTGCCATGTGCGGATTGCCCAACATGTCGGTGGTCGTCCCTTGCGACGCGGTCGAGACCCGCAAAGCTACCGATTTCCTGCTGCTCAAACATCAGGGGCCAAAGTACATCCGCTTCGCGCGCGAGGCCACCCCGGTGGTCACGGATGAGCACACTCCCTTCCGGTTCGGTTACGCCAATGTCATCCACTTGCGCAAGCCAACCGCCAATTTCGCCGACGCCTTCGAGACGGTGTTGGCTTCGAATTACGCCGACGAACAGGAAGATCTCACCATCATCGCCTGCGGTCCGATGGTACCCGAGGCCATGCGCGCTGCGTGGATCCTGAAGGCTGATTTCGGCTACGAGAGCCGCATCGTGAATCTGCACACCCTGAAACCTATTGACGTTGCCGCCATTCTTCGCGCCGCCCGGGAGACCGGGGTAATCATTACGGCGGAAGAGCATCAGATCGGCGCATTGGCGTGGCGAGTCAGCGGAGTGATTACGGAAACGCCTCAACTCTACGGTGTGCCCATCATCACTGGCGCCATCGGAGTGAAGGACCGGTTCGGCGACTCCGGCGCTCCCTGGGAACTGATCAAGGAATTCGAGGTCAGCGCCGAGCACATTGCCAAGAAAGCAGTGGAGTTGATGGAGGTCAAAAGGGCGGGCGTGAGCGCAGAAGAGCATCTGGTCGCGGGGTTGCGGGAGTGATAGCTTGATATTTCGGGAGAACATTTTGTAGCGCCGCCGTCCCGGAGGCTGTCGCGGGGGCGTCCCCGCCCCCCACGGGTGAGGGCAAGATGCCCTCGCGACAGCCGGCAAGATGCCGGCGCTACAAGGATGTCAGCAGAGTAAGTGGTAAAGGCCTCCCCACTTCGGTGAAATTCCACTTCGATTGCGTCTTCTACTATGTCTCTGACCTGGAGCGGTCGATTCGCTTCTATCGGGACGTCGTGGGGCTCAAGTTGGCTTCGCGAGACATCGTCGCGCGCTTCGACATCGATGGCGTTCTATTCGAAGCCGTCCCTGCTCATGACGAGAGCGTGCAGCGCCACGCTGGGAACGCGCGCCTCTGCCTGCGAGTCGACAATGTCGAAGGAGCCCTGAAAGAATTGCAGGCAAAAGGTGTGCATACGGGCAAGGCGCAGTCGAAAGGGAACGGCAAGCTGGGTTCCTTTGAAGACCCTGACGGAAACGAAATCTGCTTGTGGGAATACCTTTCAGGGAAGTAGCGGGCGCGGTCGTCCCCGCGCATTTACCTGTGAGAGTAATGCCATGCCACCAAGATCCCCACACCCAGGAGGAGGATGCCAGCGAAAAGGCACGACAGCGCTAGAAGTCGTGAAGGAGAGGCTTCGCTCAGTTGACGTTTAAGGTCAGGTCCGACTTCGCTCAGGGAGGCCGTCAAGCCCGGAACTGCTTCTTTGTAGACGCCCCAAAGCATCCACGCCAACGCGGCAAGGACCAGCCAGAAAAACAAAAGGATCCCAAGAACAATCTCCAATCTATGTCGCTTGGGACTCAAACCGGCGTAGGCCTCCAGGATGAAACCAGGAACAGCAAGGCTTGGATATGTGAGGAAGGAAATCAGCGTAATAGCACTGTGAAACATCTTCACAGACGATCTGATCTTTTCTTCGTCCGGTGTCGAGTCGACGAAGTAAGCCTTACCCTTGGAAGTGAAAGGGAAAAAGACTAAGCGTCCGCTCGGATCTTTCCTGAAGTGAGCGTCAACGGCGTAGTCCATCATTCTGGAGAATAGAGAGATCATTGCGCCTCCATAGATAGCGGTACCTCCATAGCTTGGATATTCACCGGGAAACAGGGCTGGTTGATGCGCTCTTGGGTGGACACGGCGGTTTGCCGCGAGAAGACTGCCGGGTCACAAGAATCAACCCTATGCCCAAGAGCACAATACCCGCGAAAAGGCTCACCAGCGCTAGACCACGCAGACGTCGGGATGGGGGAGAAATTTCGCTTAGTTGACCTTTAAGGTCAGGTCCGACCTCGCTCAGTGAGGACGTGAAGGCCGGAACCGTTTTTTTGTATAGGCTCCAAAGCATCCATAGCGACAGGAGAAAGAGCAGGGAGAACAATGAAGAGATCCCAACCTCGGTCGTCCACCTGTGTGCACCGGTGTCGAAACTCCCGATCCAAGCATAAAAGCTTAGATATACCAGCCAAGAAATCAGCGCACCGGCGCTCCGGTACATCTTGACAAACGCTCTGATCTTTTCCTCGTCGGATTTCGAGTCGACGAAGTAAGCCTTGCCCTTGCGACCGGAGGGAAGAAACACTAACCGTCCGCTCGGATCTTTCTGGAACTGACGGTCAACGTGGCGATCCATCGCTCGGGTGAACGGAAAGACCATGGCGGCTCCATATATATATTAGGAGGCTGCGATGACCTGCTTGCTGACTCATTGCGTAATTCGATTACGGAAGTCATCTTCTCGAGAGTAGCCTCTATCGGCGAGTCAACCATTCAATGTCGAAGAAGCACTGGATGAATTGTCAGCAGATGTTCATGCGGGCACGAAGTCTGAAGAGACCGGCAAACTGGGTTCTCGCGAAGACGCTGACGCAAACATAATCTGCTGAGCGGCGCAGTGGGCGAGCGCGGCTGGTGAAATCGTCCAACTCCGAAGACGAGCGAGTCGTAGTTTCCTCAGCGACGAACTAATCCCGCAGGATCAAGTTCGTAACCTTCGTCGGCGACCGTCTTCTCGACCGCGGAGCGTAGCGTTTTCTCGTCGGCATCCTTGGGCAAAGCACAGTGACGCCGAATTACTTCTTCGCCCGCTGCGATTCTGAGCAGCCATTTTGACTTGGCGCTGTCCCACGAGAGTTCCACACGATCTGCGTGCATGGCGTCCTCCGTCCGGTGTCTAAGTAGATTGTAGTTCAGCAGCAGCGTGTGCGGCTTGCGATCTTGCGGGGGGCAGCGCGCCGAGCAGAAACTCCGGCAGTGGCTCAGTCCAAATACTGCGCGCGAGATCCCTCGCCCCGCTTGAGAAAGAGCGGGGCTTCGGGATGACGCACTCTAACACCAGACCGGCGCCCTGGGTTCATCGCCAATCACCAATACCCTGCGGTAAGATGATTTGCTGCTCTCGCCGAAGCAAGCCGGAACGCTTGCCCGCAGCAGACAAACTTCCGACCAGAGAGAACGATGACTGCAAAATTCCGCGTTTTTGCCACCTGTGATATTGGGGAATCCATCGAGCTACTACGCAAGCGGGGATATGACGTCGAGGTCTACCCCAATCCCGAAGCGCCGCCTAAAAGTCTGATTATCGAGAAAGTGAAATCCGGCGTCGACGGGTTAATCACTACTCTGCGTGACAAGATCGACGCCGAAATATTCGAGGCGGGCAAGGGACATCTCAAGGTGGTGGCGCAGATTGCCGTCGGCTTTGACAACATCAATCGCGCCGACGCCAACCGTTACAAGATCCCTTTCACCCACACCGCCGACGTGCTCACGGAAGCTACCGCCGAATTCGCGTTCTTCATGCTGGGCGTGCTGGCGCGCAAAATGTGGGCGGCCGAGCATCTCACTCGCAACAACCAGTGGGGATACTGGCATCCCTACCTGCCGTTCCTCGGAGACGAAGTGACTGGGAAGACTATGGCGGTGATCGGCACCGGACGCATCGGCCTGGCCATGATCAAAAAATGCACTGGCTTCGATATGAACATCCTGTGCTATGACCCGGTTTACCAAAACCACGAATACGTGAAGGCGATCCAGGAGATGAAGGACTTGCGCCACGCGCGCGGCATTTCCAGGGAACGGGCCTGGATCAAGTACACGAGTTTCGAGGAAGCAATCGGCCCAGCCGACTTCGTCAGCGTGCACGTGCCGCTGCTGCTGGAGGGAGAAAGCTCAACTCCCACGCACCATCTGTTCAACGAACGGACTCTGCGCATGATGAAGCCTACGGCTTACCTGGTCAACAACTCGCGCGGTCCGGTGGTGGACGAGGCTGCTCTGGCGAAGGCGCTGCGGGAAAACTGGATCGCGGGGGCTGCGCTCGATGTTTACGAAGAAGAACCGCTGCCGCCAGATTCGCCGCTGCGCGATCCGGCAATTGAAGATCGTTGCCGCCTGTATCCGCATTTCGCCAGCGCCGGACGCATTACCCGGTTGTCTACCGATCCGAATAAGGGCATGGCTGGACGCTGCGCGCAAGGGCTGATTGATGTGCTGGAGGGAAATTATGGTGGCGATATCACCAAGATGCCTTATGTGGTGAATAAGGAGGCTTTCGGCAAGGCTTAGGTTTCATCCGCAGAGCTTTGCTCAGACGGGGGAGACGCCCGTCCTGCATTAAGCTCGGATCACTCAGAGATGGTGTGTTCCTCGCTGCTGTGGGCGCGAAGAAGTCGATCCACGGAATAAGGTGCGCGGCGGGTGGGTTCGTGGTAGTGCCGCACCTGCATTTCGCCCAACAGGCCGACCGCCAGCAGGTTCAGTCCGGCCAACAGCAGCACCGCGGCAAAGATCATGAGTGGGCCATGCTGGGTCATGACGTCGGTATGATGCAGAAATTTCTCTACCAGCAGCCAGCTAGCAACCCCGCTTCCGCCGAGGATGCTCAACATTCCCAGGCTGCCGAAGAAGTGCAGCGGACGCGCCAGGTATCGCAGCAGAAAGCGAATCGTGATCAAGTCGAAGAATACGCGGAAGGTGCGTGAGATTCCATAGTGCGAAGCTCCGCGCTCGCGGTTGACGTTACGAATTGGGACTTCACAGATCGACGCCCCATACCACGATGCCAGCGCGGGGATGAAGCGGTGCAACTCGCCATAGAGCGGCACCTGCTCCAGCACCTCGCGCCGATAAGCCTTAAAGGTAGTTCCGAAGTCATGAATACTCACGCCGCTCAGCCTGGCCATCAGCCAGTTGGCGCAGCGGGAAGGAATGCGGCGCAGCCAGAGATTGTCGATGCGGCGCTTCCGCCATCCGCTGACGATGTCGTAGCCCTCGGCAATCTTCTCCAGAAATAGTGGAATATCGGCAGGATCGTGCTGCAAGTCGCCATCCATGGCGATGATGTATTCGCCGCGGGAATGGTCGAAGCCCGCAGCCAGCGCCGAAGTCTGGCCAAAGTTACGGCGCAGTTTTACCACCGTCACCCGGCTATCGACCGCGGCAATCTCGCGCAACAGGTGGAAGGTTCGATCGCGGGAGCCATCGTCGACCATCACAATCTCGAAGCTCTCGCCGTGTACTTCCATAACCGCTTTCAGGCGATCATAGAGGTCGGTGACGTTCTCCTGCTCGTTGTGCAGAGGGACGACAATGGAATATCTGGGCATGAAAACCTATTATAGCGTGCACCAGGGCAATTTTGCGCTTTTGCCTCCAACCCGATGGGGCTGGCTGCGAAACTAGAATGGCAACAGTAAGCATGAGTCTTTTGCGGTATCTTTCGGACAGGGTGGTTCTGTTTGGTGTATAAATCTGAAGCAGTTGCACGCCACAGACGGGATAGGAGCCCGCGCGAATGGACATAAAGGTGATCATCATGATGGGCTGCGTTCTTTGCACAACTACCGCACTCTGTTTTATGGAACTTCGGCGTATACGAAAGAAGCTGGACGCGAAGTAGCGGGCGCGAAGACCCATTCGAAAGAAAAATAAGCCGTAGCCGCTCCGGCGCAATCACTCGCGTCAGTGATCTGTCCTGCCGTGGTAGTTCTACTTTTCTATCATCTCGTTTTTTGCCCACTGCCGCACCCTTCTACGAACCGCGCGTGCTGCAGCGAAGTAACATCCTGTAGAGGATCGCTGCGACGACCGAACAGCGTGCCCCACCCCCGCCGTTGACAAGCGTCATTGCCCAATGGCCTATAATTTCGGATTCGCTTAGACCAAAATTGCCGAATAGGAGAAAGCGAATTGAGCAACAGAGAAGACGCGGTCACAGCTTGTGGTTCCCCGCAGCGCCGGCGTTTTTTGCAAACCAGTGCTTTAGCCAGTGTAAGCGCCGCCATATTGCCAGCTTTAGCGGGCGCTCGTGCAGTGGTTCCGCCGGCCGTGACGCCCGGCGAGGTAAAACCCTTCGAGTTGGACGAGATCACCATCGCCGACCTGCAAGCCGGAATGGCTTCCGGAAAATTCAGCGCCCGCTCCATCACCGAGAAATATCTGGCCCGGATCGAGGAGATCGATAAGCAAGGTCCCGCACTCAAGAGCGTGATTGAAGTCAATCCCGAGGCTCTGGCCATCGCCGATGCACTCGACAAGGAACGCAAAGAACAACATGCCCGCGGACCTATGCACGGAATCCCGGTTCTGATCAAAGACAATATCGATACCGCCGACCGCATGCAGACGACCGCCGGATCATTGGCTCTGTTGGGGTCGAAGCCAGCCAGGGATTCCTTCGTTGCGCAGAAACTGCGCGAGTCCGGGGCCGTGATCCTGGGTAAGACCAATCTGAGCGAGTGGGCGAACATTCGCTCCAGCCATTCCAGCAGCGGTTGGAGCGGGCGTGGCGGACAGACCAACAACCCGTACGCCCTCGACCGCAATCCCTGCGGATCGAGTTCCGGTTCAGGCGCCGCCGCCGCAGCCAGTCTTTGCGCGGTCGCGGTGGGCTCGGAAACCGACGGCTCGGTGGTCTGCCCAGCTTCGGCCAATGGACTAGTTGGAATCAAGCCAACGCTCGGCCTCATCAGCCGCTCCGGCATCATTCCCATTGCGCACAACCAGGACACGGCTGGCCCCATGGCCCGCAGCGTGCGCGACGCCGCGATCTTGTTGGGCGCGCTCGCCGGAGTCGATCCCCGCGATAGCGCAACCGCGGCGAGCGAAGGCAAGGCCGTCGCCGACTATACGAAATTTCTCGATCCCCATGGACTTCGCGGCGCCCGAATCGGAGTAGCCCGTAAGTATTTCGGCTCCAACGACGCTCAGGATCAGTTGATGAACAACCTGATCGACACAATGAAGAAGCAAGGTGCGGACATCGTCGATCCCGCCGATTTGCCCACTCACGGAAAATTCGATGACACCGAGTTTCTGGTGCTGTTGTATGAGTTGAAAGCCGACCTCAACGCCTACTTGGCGGCCCGTCCGGGAGCGCCCGGATCATTGAAGGACATCATTGACTTCAACGACCGCAACCGCGACAAAGAGATGCCATATTTTGCTCAGGATATTTTCCTCAAGGCCGAAGCCAAGGGTCCGCTCACCACCAAGGAATACACCGACGCCCTGGAGACGAATCACCGTCTATCGCGCAAGGAAGGCATCGACGCGGTGATGGACCAATTTCATCTCGACGCAATCATGGCCCCCACAGCCGGCCCCGCCTGGCTCACCGATTTCGCCAACGGAGACCACGCCGTAGGCGGCAGCTCAAACGCCGCCGCTGTAGCCGGCTATCCGGATATCACGGTCCCCGCAGGATTCGTCTTCGGCCTGCCGGTGGGGATCTCGTTCTTCGGCCGCCCCTGGAGCGAACCAACTCTGCTCAAGATCGCCTACGGCTTCGAGCAGACGATCCAAGCGCGGAGGCCGCCGCGATTTCTGCCGACGCTGAAGCTGTGAGCAAGTGGCCGGAAAATACGAAGACCCTAGGCATGAACCTGTTCGAGGTGCTTCAACGTAGGCAACGCACGGATGGACTTCCCCGATCTTTGTTCAGCCACGCGGATTTCATAAAGACTTTGCAGGTTCAGCCAGAATTCCGCGCTGGTGCCGAGGAAATGCGCAAGACGCAATGCGGTATCGCCAGTAATAGCCCGCCGCCGATTCAGGATTTCGGTGATGCGATTGGTCGGAACTCCCAGTTGCCGCGCCAGTTCCGCAGCGCTCATTCGCAACGCGCTGAGTTCTTCGGCCAAATGTTCCCCGGGATGAATTGCAGTCCGTGCCATGGCATTCTCCTAATGGTAATCGACAATCTCCACGTTCGAGGGACCTTGGGCACCTTCCCACCACTCGAAACAAACCCGCCTGTCTTTGTGGTGGTGCATCCGCTCCATTTCGTCACAGCCCGGCGTCGTAGTGTTCCAGCTGCCGTGGCGAGTCCATGACTCACTCGTAGAGTGTTTCGGCCCAAGTGCCTCTTCCACATGTTTGGGAAACTCGCTGAAGATGTAGAACTCAGGCTGTGCTGCTGTGCGCCAGACTTGTACCAGCACTAACTTGTCAATGCGAAACCAGTGCTTTTAAAAGTTGTAGCAGGTCGAAGATCTCGCTTTACCTGAATAGGAACTACATGCTTGAAATCGTCTTCGCGGTAAGCCAACAAATCCACTCCTCCATCGTAGGCAGGATACGCAACGTGTACGCCACGTCGCAGCGGTTCCGCCGCCACTAGTGCCTCTCCCGCTTTCCCAATCAGGGCCGGATCACAGGGTTCTTCTAGCTTCGACATAGGTGCAGTTTATCTCCCCGCCGTCTTGTCATCCTCTCCCAGAAGCAGAGACCTTTGGAGCGGATTTCCCGCCTATTATAAGCCGCACGTGCGATAATTCCCGCGTTCCCGTAGCAGAGGCTTGCAGCCTCTGGCCATCCACACCGCCAAAAACAAAACCCAGGCCCTTGTCAGCCCCGGGCGTAACCTGTCCAGATACAAAAATGATTCTCTGTAAAGGAAGATTGGAACTCAAGGTTAGTTGAGGAGCCTGCCTGCCCTCAGACTCCCCGTCAGCTCCCCTACCAAAACCAGGGAACGCCGTGGACCCGGGCGGGACGTGCGACCCGCACCCTGTAGCTGGACAGGCTGGTGTGCTCCCAACACACTACGGGCCCAATTCCAGCCTATGGCGCTCGGCCCGGCCTGAACAAGTGCGCCCGTCACATTCGCTGCGCGCCAGTCCCAATTCGGGAATCAATCTCGCCGCGACTGAGAGCTCGAACCTAAGCAATTTCTGACATAGTTTCTTCACTTAGATACTATCTGCTATACTAAATTAGCTCTTTGACAATTAGAGAATCCAGCGTGCTCCGTCGAGGGCCGTGCCCCAGTGGCCTACTTTTGGCCATCTAACTCCTTATTCCGGAATATTTTACGTATAGTCCTTATTCCTCAAAGATTTTGGTGGTAGTCTGGCCGTAACCCCATCATTCCAAAAGATCGGGGGGAGGGGGGAATACCCAAGATAACCAACCAGTAAACAGTCCCAACGAAGTGCTGGCTCCATCCCGAATCTGAGTTTTTCCCTCAGCCATAAGGACGCGCAGGCCCCTGAGCGAAGATATCGAAGACTGGGCGCAATTTGTTATTCACAATGGTACGTCAGGATCCGCTAACCGTTCGGATTCCTCAAAGTTTTGGTTAAAGAAATACTGAGTAGACGACGGTTTTCACAGAGGTTAGCTCCCGGCACTCCCAGCAATTGCAGTTTTAGCGAAAACATTTGCACCATTCCCAAGGCGCTGAATTTTACCTATAATCATCCCCGCATCACAGATGCCGCTCCCCCGCATCGCGAAGGGTACCAAAACAAAATGCATTGGCTCCAAGTATTCTTATTGGGATGGCTTTCATTTGGGCTCACAGCGGTAGTTTTCATGTTCTGGTTGTGCAAGCGAACTGCCGCAGCCATTAAAGATCCAGTCCAGAGCGGTTCGCTTTCCCCCCCCAAGCGAACTGAGTTTGGCGCAAACGAACTGTCCAGCGAACTGCGTTCTGCCTGATTTCGCTGGCTCGCACATTCTCGTCTTCCTTCGCGGTTGGCGCGGTGATCCCAGTCAGACTGGGTAATACTGTCTCTCCGTTCCAATATCTACAGGCTAAGATTCCGAGACCCATTTCGCTCACCAGTGCTAACATTGAGGATTCGCCATCGTCTTTGTGGTCATGAAATCTGCCAACCTGACGCAATACTTCCGCCATGCTTTCCGCTTATTGCGGAGGTCGCCTGTCTTCTCCGCGGTTGTGGTCCTCATGCTGGCGCTTGGAATCGGCGCCAACACGGCCGTCTTCAGTGTCGTGGATGGTGTTCTGCTCCGAAGACTCCCCTACCGCGATCCCGATCGCCTGGTCATGGTGTGGGAAAAGAATCCGGCGCTGGGAGCGTCGATTGGCGAGCGCATTCCCGCCTCATATACAAACTTCGCCGAATGGGTGCGCCAGTCCAACGCCTTCGAAGGCATCGCGGGAATGGAAGACGCGAACCTGAATCGCACCGGCGCTGGAGAACCGGAGCGGGTGAACGGCGCACGGATCTCGCCCAACTTCTTTCAGGTTCTGGGCGTGACGTCGGCCATCGATACTACCTTTGACTCCGGCGAACAGGGGCTTCGCGGCACTCAAGTAGCGATTCTGAGCGACGCGTACTGGGAAAGCCATTTCGGCGGAAACCGCAATGTCGTTGGCCAGAGCATCACACTCAATGACATTCCTTACACCATCGTGGGCGTGCTGCCCGCGCATTTCTACTTACCGTCCACTCGAGAAGGTACCGAGCAGCGCAAGCCCGATATCTGGATTCCCTATGAGCCCGCGGCGCAGCGTACCGCGCAAGAACTGAACCGGCTAAAGATCCAGGCCTACGCCCGACTGCGCCCGGGCATTTCCCTGGAGCAAGCCCGCGCGGAAATGGACGTGATTGGCAAGCGCCTCGAGGAGCAGAATCCCACATTAAACGCTGGCTTTGGCGTCAACATCTTCCCCGTATACGTCGAGGATGTAGGCAAGGATCTCCGCCGCGACCTTCTGGTGCTGCTATCGGCGGTGGGGCTGATTCTGCTGATCGCTTGCGCGAACCTGGCGAATCTTGTGCTGACGCGTGCCATGTCGCGGCAGAAGGAGCTGGCAATTCGCAAGGCTCTCGGCGCAAGCCGCGCTGAGCTGATCGCCCAAATGGTCATGGAAAGCTTGGTGCTGAGTTCGATTGGAGGCCTTCTCGGTTTGCTGGTTGCCCGCTGGGGCATCAAAGCCATTCTCGCGCTCAAGCCGGCAGAGATTCTCCGTCCCGAGCAAATCCACATCGGCCTGCCGGTTCTGCTCTTTACTACCGCCGCCAGCATTCTCGCGGGCATGCTCTTCGGAATTTTCCCCGCGCTGTATGTCTCGCGCACCGAGGTCATTACCGTCCTGAAGCAGGGGGCGCAGTTTACCCGGACTCCCCCGCGTACTATGCGCGCCGCTCTGATCGTGATCGAAGTCAGCCTGGCCTCGGTGCTGTTGATCGGTGCCGGCTTCATGATTCGCAGTCTGCTGTCCGTGCTGGAAGTTGATCCGGGCTTCCGCGCCGACCATCTGTTGACTATGCATTTCAGCATGCCGCCCGATCGCTACTCGACCAACGAGCAGACGGCTGCATTTTGCCGCCAAGCATTGGAGCGAATCGCCGCGCTGCCTGGCGTGAAGACCGCGAGCTTCGCCGATGGCTTGCCGCTGACCCGCATTCGTCTCATGCGATTCACCGTCGAGGGTCAGCCAACTCCCAAGCGCGGCAGTGAGCCAACCGCAGACATGCGCGGCATTAGTTCGCCATCCTACTTCGAGACGCTGGGCATTTCACTGGTTAGCGGAAGAAATTTTACGGCGGACGAAATCAATCAAAACCTCCCCGTGATCGTAATCAACCAGAGGCTAGCGAAAAAGCTGTGGCCAGATCAGGATGCGATTGGCAAGCACATCTGGAGCGTTCCCGCCCGAGCAGAAAAGGATCCGGTGCAGTTGACCGTGATCGGAGTAGTGCGCGATACGCGCCAAGTTTCGCTCGAGAGTGCGACCCGCCCAGAAATCACCCGTGCCATGCCCGATTACACGTACTTAACGCTTGCGGTTCGCAGCGCCTCGGATCCAACCTTGCTGACGGCGAGTATCAAGCGGCAGATCTGGACGCTCGACAAGGACCTGCCCGTATTCGACGTCCAGACCATGCAAGACGTTCTCGACGACAACCTCGGGCAGCGCCGCTTCGATTCGTATCTCATGAGCATTTTTGGAGGGCTCGCGGTTGTGCTCGCCTGCGTTGGTATTTATGGTGTGCTGGCAACCACAGTGGTGCAGCAGACTCGTGAAATCGGAGTGCGTATGGCTCTCGGTGCCAGCCGTGGCGACGTGCTCAAGATGATTATGGGCCAGGGTCTGCGATGGGTATCTATTGGCTTGCTAGTTGGTTTGACTGCGGGATTCCTAGTCACTCGAATGCTCGCGAGCCTCTTGTTTGGAGTCGGCCCTACGAACCCGATAACCTACATGGCGGTGAGCGCCGTCATGCTCGCAGTGGCAGCATTGGCCTGCTATTTGCCGGCCGTTCGCGCTATCAGGATCGATCCCATGCGTGCCCTGCGCTATGAATGAGCCGCGGTAACTGACGCGATCAAGTGCTTGCTATTCGTCTTTTGTTCGCTATAATGTCAACCGGCGATGGCACTGCGATGTGCGTTCCACGACGTTATCCGACCGGCTGAATACGTGGCTCCGGTCATTGATAGCCATCCAGCCGAAAAGAACTCCCCATGAGCTTTGCTGCCGCCCTCCGCCATGACCTAGCCGAGCGTGCCCTGAAATACGCCCTGGCTGAAGCATTGCCTCACAGTCTTAGCTACGGCGAAACTCCGATCGCGTGCTTTGCACCTTATGAGCACGACACGCGGCATGGGAACTTCCTGCAGGGAAGCTACAAGGCGATACAGGCAAATCCGGCGTGGAGCAGACGCTTGGCGAAGGTTCACACTCAAGGCCGACGGGCCCTGCCTCGTACTGAGCGGGGATGCTGGATGGAGCTCGATGCCTGTACAAGTTCCGACGCGTTGCTGATGAACATCTTTTGCCATCCCAGCGTGTTGCGAGATGGCAGGGTTTCAGCGTTGCTGGCTGCTGAGCGTGGTGCGTCACCCAGTTTTGGGTACAGAGCCCGCGTTCCGCTGGCCAATGGCAGATTTGATCGCACGGAAGTTGATCTGCAACTTGGGGACCTATTGGTCGAGGCGAAACTCACTGAGAGTGATTTTCAGAGTGCCGAGAAAAGGTTGCTCCTGGCATATCGCGACTTCGCGGAGGTGTTCGATCTACAGCAACTGCCGCAGACGAAGGACCGGTTCCTCTCCTACCAACTTCTACGCAACGTGCTCGCGGCCTATGCTCTGCGATGTTCATTCTGCGTTCTAGTCGACGCCCGCAGACCGGATCTGGCTGCTGCCTGGTACGCAGTCATGAAGTGCGTGAAACCGGTCGAACTGCGAACCAAACTGAGAATCTCGACTTGGCAGGAAGTGGCACTGGCCGCGCCACCAAAGCTGCGAACCTTCCTGGCGGCGAAATACGGAATCGGATTGTGGACGAGTCACAGCCTGCTCGAAACCTAGTGGATTCGATCCATCTCAATTTTCGTGAGTTCCCAGAACTAGATCTTCTGCTTCTTCCATTTCCCCCGCTTGAACAGAATCGCACTGGCGACCGCCATCGCGCTCTCAGCAATCGCAATGGAAAAGAAAACCCCGTTGGAACGCATGTGCAGAGGAATGGCCAGGCAGTACGCCACCGGAATTTCGAACAGCCAGAAGCCAAAGAAATTCACGATGGTGGGAGTAATGGTGTCCCCCGCGCCATTGAAGGCTTGCATCATGACCATGAAGTAGGCATAGCCTAAGTTGCCATAGCTGACGATGCGCAGGCACGCCGCGCCCAGCGGCACTACGGCCGGATCGTGAGTGAACAAGCGGACCACTGGTTCCGCGAAAAATATGAAGAAGATTCCGACTACCCCGAGAAAGGCGACATTGTAGAGTCCGGTGCGCCACACGGCTTTCTCGGCGCGCTCGGGATGCCCGGCTCCCAGGTTCTGCCCGACCAGCGTGGCGGCTGCGTTGCTCAGTCCCCAGGAGGGCAGAATCACAAAAATGACCACCCGGATGGCGATCGTGTATCCGGCGAGTGCAGCCGCGCCGAAGATGCTGATGATACGCACCAGGCCGATCCAACTGGTGTGCGCAATGGCAAATTGCAGGATGCCAGTAACCGACACGCGCAGCAGGCGCAGCAACACATCGTAGTGCACTCGAATCTGGCTCTTCAAGATGCGGATGCGCTCGGTGCCGCGCAGCAGGCGATAGAACTGGTACAGAACGCCAATGCTGCGTCCGATGAAGGTGGCCAAAGCGGCGCCGGTGACGCCCATCCGGGGAAACGGCCCAATCCCAAAGATCAGGCAAGGATCGAGAATCAGGTTGATGATGTTTGAAACCCAAAGCAGGCGCATGGCGATGGCCGCATCTCCCGCGCCGCGGAAAATTGCGTTGTTGAGAAACAGCAAGAGCACGGCACAACTGCCGCCCAGACAGATCCTGGTGTACCCGCTGCCTACGGCGATGATCTCGGGCGAAGCGCCCATCAGGCGAAGCAAGTCGGGTGCAAACACAAGGCAGGGCGCTCCGACGGCAACCGAGACGATCAGACCCAGCGCGATGGCCTGAACCGCGGCCACGGCTGCGCCTTCGGGGTCTTTCTCTCCGATGCGGCGCGCGACCATGGCCGTGGTGGACAAGCTGAGTCCCATGCCCACGGCAAACACCAGGCTCAACAAGGACTCGGTCAGACCAACCGTAGCGACCGCGTTTGCGCCCAACCGTCCCACCCAAAAGACGTCGACCACCGCAAACAGCGATTCCAAAACCATCTCGAGCACCATAGGCACGGCCAGGAGCAGGATGGCGCGGTTGAGGCTGCCGGTGGTGTAGTCCTGGTGGGAGCCGCGGATCGCTTCCATCAGCGACGCCCACAACGTGGGCTGCGGCTGAGGTCCTGCGGTAGAGACAATAGCTTCCATAGAAACCTGCGAACTCTCCGCGCCTTCGCGAAAACACACGCGAATAACGCCCATCAGGTTACATGAGACGAAAGAAGACGTCCGGCTGCGCCGGACTCAACAGGATGGCGAACTAACGAGGGTTGAACATGGCTGTATCCTTGGAGCGATCCGTCGAACGCAAGTACAGGGACTCGGGTCAACGGACCGCGTACTCAACGGAGATTGTATCTTGAAGCCCACGGCTCCCGCAACAGATTCCGAGTTGTCGTGCTCGGGCCAGAGCGGCCGATGAATCATCTCCACTCGCCCTCGAAAATAAAGGGCGCCCAAAACGATGGATTCTTCCACTTGGTATTGTCGATCATCGAGAGCTGGGCCGCTCGCAAGGCGGCAACTGGACGTAGATGTTCATCCCCAAGCATGTTCCGATAGAAGCGGGTCATCAACTCGGCGGTGGCTGCGTCATCGACCGCCCACAGGCTAACCACCATGCTGGCTGCGCCGGCGTACATGAAACCTCGCGTCACTCCCACCAACCCCTCCCCGCCGATGAGTTTGCCTTGACCGGACTGGCAGGCACTTAGCACCACCAGTTCTACCGGAAGTTTCAGGTTGAAGACTTCGTTCAGCCTAAGGAAACCATCTACACTTTGCCCCTTCTGGTCGTAGAGTGAAAACACAACTCCCGACAATTCGGGATGGGCTTGGTCGAGAACCCCGTGAGTTGCGAAGTGCACGATCCGGTAATCGGCCAGCTCAGGACTCTCGGCGTTCGCCCTGCTGGCATCGAAGCCCAGCTTGGCCAGGGATAGAGCCGGCGTGGTGAGTCCGAGGATATTATCGGCCTCCTCGCGGCTCTTCGGCAGGCGATGCAGGGCGACCCCTCGGGTCCCGGATTCCAGCATCTGTGCCGCACGTGGGTTGCCGGGGCGAGTTGACACTCCCGCTAGCCGCTCATCATTCGGTTCGAAAACCGGATCGGCGAGGACGGCGACAACTTTTGGTGGCCGCTGGCGGCCCGAAATGTCGCGCCGCAATGCCGCGATCGCCGACGCGGATGGTTCGATGACGATCTCATGGTCCGCGATGAGCAGCGCTGAAGGTTTCTCCGCCGCAGCATTGAGAGCGGACGGCTCCGGAAGCGCAGAAAACGGCACCAGGGCTTGCACCAACTCATCGCCGACGATGATCAGCCGCCTTTTCTTCAGCTCGGAAGCGACCGGTCCCAGCAGCATATCGCTAAGCTTCGCTGGTGCCTTTTCCAGGCCTTCAGGGTTTACCAGCCAGTCTTGAAATTCCTGGGCCGCGACCTGGATGGCCTGCCGTTTCGGTAGTTCGTACGAGGACAAAGACGTGGGCGAAACTGCCCAGACGTAGCTCTGCTCCTGGCCCAGCGCGTATTCGAGGAGAAGAGTATCCGGGTCGAGTTCGCGCTGAATCTCTGGCAAGCCGAGCGGTTGCGGCTGAGTCAACGCCGCGTAGGCCGGACTCCTGGCCCGGATCTGGGCCTCCACTCCCTCGTGAGCTGAGGTTAGTTCTTCGATCTCACTATTCAGATTTTTCCAATCGTCGCTGTCCCGGTCGGATAGCTTGCGGAGTTGCAATGCCTTGGCATTGAGCGACCGCTCGATGGATTGCTCCTGGGCAAGCAGTTGCGGATCGACGCCCCGGCGGATGTTGGCGCGCGACTCGGTGAGCAGGTCCAGGAGGCTGCGGGCCCGCGCTCGCTCGCTGGTGGCGAGTGCCCGCGCCTCGTAACCCTGGCCCTTATGCAGTTGTGCCAGTTGCATCAGGATCGCGATGTCCAGCTCGTAAGCGTTGCCTGTGGTGGCCAGCAAGGAAGCCCGGAGATCCTCGCTGCCCAGACGGCTGCGCAACTTCTCGCCCAGGCGGATGGATTCTTCTACGTGATCCAAAGCTGCCTTCTGGTCACCCTGTTTGCGCTCAACTTTCGCCAGCATGTACAGGGTTAATGCTTCCCCCTCGACATTATTGATCTGAGGCCAAAGAGCGAGGGCCTGGTGGAAGCGATCGAGCGCTTGCGGCAGATCGCCAAGCTTTTCGTAGACTGTGCCGAGATTGTGCAGCGCCAAAGCCTGGCTGTCAATATCTCCTGTCTGGCGAGCAATCTCCAGCGAACGTTGCAGTTGCTCGAGCGCATGGCGCTGGTCACCCTGATCGCTATCGATTATCCCCAAGCCGGAGAGCAGACTGGCCTGCCGTATTCGGTTTCCGAGTTTTTCGGCCAGTTGCAGCGCCTGGCCGTAATACTGGCGCGCCTCCTCCAGGTTGCCGTTGGAATGCGCAACAACCGCCAGGTTGTTGAGCGTCACCGTGCGCCCGTCATCATCGTCGGTTTGCTGGCGGATCTGGAGCGCCTGCTGAAAATACATTTGGGCGCGGTCGTTCATGCCAAGGTGACGGTAAATTGAACCCAGGTTGTTGAGCGTGGTGCCCCGCTCGGGTGGATCATCGAAGTTCTTGGAAATTGACAGCGCTTGGTCATCAGCATCCAGCGCTTTCTGCGGTTCTCCTGTATCGCCATAAAAGAGGGCCAGGTTGCCGAGGGCTATCGCCTCGCCGTGGCGGTCGGCAAGGTCGCGGCGAATCGACAACCCCTGCTTCAGCGTATCCTCGGCCTTTTGCTCTTCTCCGAGCGCGTGATACACCATGCCGAGATTTGAAAGTGTGCCAGCCTCTTGATAGCGGTCTCCGACCTGACGGATTAAGGCCAGCGATTCAGCATAGAGCGCTTCGGCCTGTTTGCTATCGCCGAAATCTTGATGAGTTTGCGCCAGATTGTTCAGGGCCGCCGACTGCTGCTGCAAATCATTTCGCGCACGCGCAGTGGCAAGCGATGTCTCGAACATTTTTAGTGCTTGCGACTTATTACCCATCGCGGAATAAGTCAGGCCGAGGTCATTTAACACCTTGTTGGTTCCGGGCGGGTTATTGAGAGGGCGGAGAATATCCAGGGCCTGTTGCTCCAGCTCCAGCGCCTTTTTCTGGTTGCCCAGGCTGCTGTAGACTTCGCCCATGGAGGCGAGGACTCCGGCCTTGCCCGAGGAGTTGTCTGGCTGCAGCAAAAGGGACTGGTTCAAGTACTCAAGAGCTTTCTTGCTATCGTGGAGCGCGTTGCAACTGTCTCCCGCCACCACCAGAGCCGCAGCCATGCGCAGCGGCACCGGGTCGCCTTCCAACAGGGATATCGACTGCTGAGATAGTTCCAAGGCCTTCTTGTAATCGCCCAGGGTGGAGTAGACGCCGGCCATTCCGATGAGCGCCGAGGCCTGTCCCGATCGGTCCCCATTCCCTTCATGAAGCTTAAGGGCCGCGCCGTCCGCCGCGAGTGCGCCCTTCCAGTCGCTCTTCTCGAACAGGGCGGTGCCGAGCATTAGGTAAGCTGAGGCTTCGCTGGCGACGTCTCCCGCAGAATGCCACGCAGTGATCGCTGCCTTGAAAGTATCAATCGCCCGCGCGGAGTCTCCCAGGTTCTGGCGCGCCTTCCCCAGACGTGTGAGGGCCAAGCCATGGCTTTGCTCATCACCATGCGATGTCAGGAGTGGCAATGCCTGCTCATAGTAATCGACTGCCTTCTGCAAATTTCCCAGCGCATCTTCATCTTCACCGAGATCCAGTAAGAGCCGCCCCAGCACGCGGTCATCCTTCTTTTCGGTAAAAAACGGAAGCGCTTTAAGGTAAGCGTCCCGTGCCGGTTGTGTACGCCCGAGGCGGTCATTTGCGGTGCCCAGGCCCCACCAGCACATGGCCTCATTAAACCGGTCTGAGTCGGCCTGGAAAATCGCTACAGCCTGAGTATAGTAATCGATGGCTTTTTCGAAAGCCTCCGGCTGATTCAAGGTGCTGTCCAATTGCGCCAGATTGAGCAAGGCCAGGGCCTCGCCTTTGTGATTGTTAACCGCCCGGAGCAGCGGCAGCATTTGCTCGTAGCTGGCGATTGCGTTCGGCGTGTCCTTCAACTTCCTGTAGAGGTTGACTTGCATCACGAGAACTTGGGCTTCGCCGGCTTTATCACCCAGAGACTGGAAGATACTCCGGCTGCGCGCCGATTCATCCAGCGCCTTCTGCTCGTCGCCAAGACTGTCGCGGATGAAAGCCGAGTCATTGAGGACCATGGCCTCATCGCGGTGGTTGCCGGCAGCGTGGGCCACCTCTCCGGCTTGACTCACCAGAGCAAGCGCCTCGTCAGTCCGGTGAAGAAAGAACTGTGCCGTGGCTTGGGAGAGTAGCGCCTCCACTTGCTTTCCTGGATCCGCGAGTTTCTGCCAGAGGGACAACGCCTGCTGATAATCGCCCACGGCAGATTGCAGTGATTCCGGAGTCCGCTGCCCCAACAGCCGCGCTCCTTCGTCCATTAGGCTGGCCGCGTGCGCGCGTTCCTCGACAGCGCTAGCGGAGGTTCCGGCTTGGGGCTGCGCGGCCAATGCGGTCGCAAGCAGGCAGGCAGCCGCGAATCCGGCCATCTGGTTCTTGGTATTCATTGCTTGGCCGTGACGATCAGCGCGCCTAACGCCTTTTGCACCATGGGAAGGCCTTCCGCGGCGATTGCAATCGCCGTGCGCAGTTCGAGCGCCATGTTGCCAATCGTCTTCTTCTCCCAGACTCGTTGCTGCGTCGTCTGGCTCCGGAATTGATTCATCCACAGTGGAATGATGCTGACCGGCACAGTCGACAGGTCTTGCATAATGTAAAAGTCAGCATGGGTTTCCGGTCCCCGCAGCGGTTGAATCGAAGAGACAATGAAGGGCCCGTCCCCTTGTGCTTCTTGTTTGGGTAGGCTGCTCAGCAGGAAGCTAGCCGCGGCGTAGTCGTAGTTCGCGAGAACCCACTCTACGGCCAGCGGATTTTGAGACGACCTGGTAACCGGTACGTACGTGATGTTGAGTTCTGAAAGTTTGAAGGCTTTTTCCAAGTTGACGTCTTCCAGTTTGAGATAGGCCTTCAGCACCTCCTTAAGCCGATCGTTGCTCCCCGCATTCAGAGGTCTTCTTGCCAGAATGTAGCTGTACAGCCCGTAACCTTTCCGCTCCGTGCGCCCCTTGACGAGCAGTGCGCGCGCAGCTTCGCTGCCCAACTCACCGCCACCGGAAGCATCTCGATGTTCCTGTTCTTCGCTGACCTGCACGGCGACGGCACAAGACCCGGAGGCCCCCTGGGCATCCGTAACTTGTACCGACAGGGTGTACGCGCCCGGCGCCGCTCCATTTGGGTCCCACTGGACCGTAGCTTCGTCGCCCTCCTTACTGAGGGCGGCCGGCGAGCCCGGCTTCGCCACGAAACCGCCCGTGGTCGCCTTCCACAGGTAACGCACCGCCGACCCTTTCGGTGCGTCGACCAAAACCCCGGCCGTGACTTGACCGTGTGGCTCCACAACTGGCTGTTCGAGACTGCAAACAACCCGCAGTGTGCCGCCAGAACCTTGGTTGGCTTGGGCCCCACTCATGCCCTTAGGGGTAACCCACAGGATTAACAGCAGAGCGGATGTCTTCAGAATTTGACCATCGAAATTCCTCATTTCGTTTCTCCGCTCCCGGCTTTCCGGCTTCGTCGAATGCGTGACCAAAGCCGCTGCACCACCACTACGCAGACTGCCACCGCCAACGCCACAACCGCAGTCGCGGCTGGATCGAGTTGCATCTGCTCCACATAGAAGTAAATCCAAATCGCTAATGTGATCAGCAGAATCCATAGTCCTGTACTCCACGAAACCTTGAAGCTGCCCAAGGATAAACTCGGCTTGTCGTCATCGTCAGGCGTCACGGCCCATCCTTCTATGTTCAGGTTTTGCCGATCCCAAACCGCACATTATAGTCCCAAACATTTCTAGCACTAAGCAGCATCGGGAAACCGCCGCGCAGAACGTTGTTCACTGATTCCTCTTGCGTTGCTCTGTCTGCTTTCTCTATCGCACATATCTCTGGCCCAGACTCAAAAGCCCACTCAGGTTACAGTAGATCCATCCATGCTCACCGTTTCCTCGACTGATCGTATCTTCATTCTTACCGGAGCGGGAGTGAGTGCGGAAAGCGGCATTCCGACATTCCGTGGAGTAAAGGGCCTCTGGCGAAACTACCGGATCGAGGAGGTCGCCTCGCCGGAGGCTTGGAACCGCGATCCCCGGCTGGTGTGGGAGTTCTATTCCATGCGTAGGCGGGTTGCTTCGGCAGCCAAACCGAATCCAGCACACTTCGCTCTTGCCAAACTTGAAGGCGCGCTGCAAGAACGCCTTTTCGTCTGCACCCAGAACGTGGACAACCTTCACGAGCAGGCGGGGTCGAGAAATGTCGTCCACATGCACGGGGAACTTTTCAAGAGCCGTTGCGACACTTGCAGCCGCCCTCCATTTCACGACTCGAATCTCTACGAGCCACCAGCCGAAGTCCCACAGTGCGGATGTGGCGGTCAGATTCGCCCCCACATCTGCTGGTTCGGCGAAGTGCCGTTCGAATTGGATCGAATCTATGAGGCGCTGGACGTCTGCACCCTGTTTGTAGCCGCAGGAACGTCAGGCGTGGTCGAGCCCGCTGCCGGCTTTGTTGTTCATGTCGCAGGTCGTGCGCGGACAATCTACGTGGGACCCGAGCAGCCTGCGAACGCATCTTCGTTCACGAATTGCTATTTGGGCAAAGCGGGAGAGATTCTGCCAAGTTTGTTTGGCTTTCCCTAGACGCACCCACAACAGCGGAGCATTTGACCCGAGATCTGATAAAATCCTGCGCGGTTTCTGATCCACCTTATCTGCGAAGAGGTTCGTTATGCGAACGCCGGGAATGTTGCAGCAGGTAACCTAAGTCCGTCGCGGGACTCTTCGTATTGGTGATGGTTAAAAGCATGGTTGAACAGCCATTATGCCTGAACGAGCCTACGACTCGGCCGCATCTCGGAGTGCCACCTGAATCCATGCATGAGGGTGATCGCTCGATTTATAATCGGCCCATGAAACTGCCCATCGGCGGGATTACTTCCGCATTGCTCGTCATTCTCGGTTCTCTGACCCCACTGTTTGCACAAGCGCCCGCCCAGCAGCAGCAACAGCCCGAGTTCGTCAAACAGGGACAACAGTTGATGCGGGATGGAAAGCCTGAGGAGGCGTTGGCGCTTTATCGCCAGACCCTCCAGGCCTCGCCGAATTCGGTCCCTGCCAACATCGCGGCTGGGAGCGTGCTCGACCTGATGGGGAAAGGGCAGGAGGCCCGGAAGCATTTCACGAAGGCGATCGATGTGGCGGACACGCCCGAGGGCAAAGCGTCAGCCAAGAGAGCGATGGCGATGTCCTACGCTTTCGAGGGGAATTGCAACAAGACAATAGAATACGAGCAGCAGGTTTTCGACTTCTATGGCAGCGCGAAGAACTTTTTTCAGCAAGGAGAGATTGCCGACGAGGCGGCTCGCGTTTGCCTCGATTCCGGTGACTTGGATGCCGCTTACAAGTGGTACAAGCTCGGCCACGATACTGGACTGAAGGAACCCGACATCAAGCCCGCCCGGCAAGACCTATGGAACTTCCGGTGGGAGCACGCCCAGGCTCGCATCGCCGCCCGCCGCGGCGACCAAGGGGACGCACAGAAGCATGTTACTGCGGCAAAGGCGATCCTCGACAAGAGCACCATTCCTGAGCAAGCGCCATTCTTCCCTTATCTGAAAGGCTACGTGACGTTCTACGCGGGAGATTACAAAGCGGCACTGGAGGAGCTAACCAAAGCGAACCAGAATGATCCATTTATCCAGTGCATGATCGGCCAGACCTACGAAAAACTGGGCGAGAAGAACAAAGCCCTGGAATACTATCGCAAAGCTTCGACGGCAGTTTCACACAACACAGCAGCCGCGTATGCGGTTCCCTTTGCCAAGAAGAAGCTGCCCTAATCACTGAGAGTCACCTGACCTCGTAAGGAATCGCCAATGAAAAACCGCAAATCGATCGCGTCCGCTTTAGGAATTATGCTGGCATCCATAGTCGCAGCAACTGCGGCCGACGCGCCACCACTAACCTTCAAGTTCACTACGACCAACGTGCCGGGAGCGATAGAAACCACTCCTGCCGCGATCAACAACGCGGGCGTGTCGGTCGGGCAGTACCAAGATAAGAGCAAGGTGTTCCACGGTTATATTCTCAACGGCAAAATGCTGACCACGCTTGATGACCCGAATGGCACCAACACCGTCTGCGTCAATCTCAATCCCAATGGCCCGATTGCGGTTGTCGGTGCCTACATCAATTCCGTGGGCAACTCAGTGGGATTTCTGTATAAGGACGGGAAGTTTGCGGACGTTCCCGGTCCTCAAGGCGCCACGGCCTCATCAGCCAATGGGATCAACGACAGAGGGGCAATTGTCGGCTACTACGCAGACTCCGGCGGGGTCACGCATGGATTTCTGTTAAAGGGTAACACGTACACGACTCTGGACGTGCCTGGCGCTTCTGGTACTGTGGCACTGGGGATCAACAACTGGGGCCACATCGTCCTGTATTGGGTGGATTCGACGGGCGCTTTTGAATCGTCGATTTACAATGGCAAAACCTTCAAGACAATTAACGTCCCCGGTGCGGCAGGCTCGTTCGCCGAGAACCTCAACAATAGGGGCGAGGTTGTTTATGGATGGTTGGATTCCAACAGCGTGAGCCACGGTGCACTGCTCCGTTGCGGGAAATATTACAAGTTTGATTTCCCCAAGAGCGCACAAACCTACGGCGGCGGAATCAACGACCATGATGTCATCGTCGGAGGGTACGAGGGCACGAGCAGCGGTCCGTTCTCGGGATTCAAAGCGACTTTCAAATGACGTTCGCGGCGCTGACCTGCCAGGTTCGCCGCTCAGTGATTATTGGGGAGTGGGTCTAGGCGGCGACAGAATGATCGTATTGCAACTGCGAATGGAATTTTAGACCGGGGCATCGCTTAGGAACTACTCATCGTCCTTCCCGGTTGATCGCTGCAAGCACAAGTTATAGCCATCGGGATAGGCGACCGACAACTGCTTATCAACCTCATCGACGGGCCTTACGGTGCCAATCACGTTCAATCGTCCTCAGGATTACATATGATGTGACAGAGCCAAGAACGGCGAAGCCCATGTTGCTCTTGTCCTTTGTATTCACGGCCACATCTATAACGACACCCGAGGCAAGGCCGACCCACGGGCGAGATACCGCACCCACAAAGCCTGTTGCAAAAACTCCGGTCGCGTACCATGCACCGGGGTCATGCTCAACGGCATGTTGTGGAGTGGGTGCGTCAGGGAGGGGCGCACAGCGCGCCGTTGCACACACGGCAAAGACGAGTAAGATGACGGCTAACAGATATGTCTGTACGAGTTTCATTGTCTAACCTTCTCCCAAGACGAGCGACGCAGCTTACGTGTGGGAGAAGTGCAGCTAACTGGCCAGCAGTACACTACGGAAACCGTGCGGTTGTATCGCAACTATGTAGTCGGAGGTCCTGGCAAGAGCAAATATTTTCCGATGATGGGAAGAGACATTCCTCTTGGTGCAGGGGCAGATTAAGGTTACGTTGGTTACACCCGAGTAACATTGCATTTGCGCTTGGCAGCCCGTGGCCCAAGTGAGATTCGTATCAGGGCATGCCTTCAGGCATGCCGTAAGTGTTGCCTTATGAGAGCGCCTTTAGTAGTGGATCGGACCGGAGAGTTTCTAGCCCCACTCGCGATCGCCGCGGCGGTATTGGTGGCTGGCGGTTTCTCGTGGGTGTTTGCGGTCGGCCGAGTCGAACAAGTTAGGTAGGAATCCAGTGAGCGCTGGAGCTACGACACCCGACAGGTTTGCGAAACCATTTTGCAATCCTGTCCATTTTCCGGTTGCATGTGCGCCTGCAAGCGTCTGGGAAAACGCGAATGTCCCCGAACGAGTAGTTCCGCAGTGTCAATCTATGCCTGAATTCCCTGTCATCCGCCAACCAACAGCTCCGCGTTGGGAAAAACGGAAATCAGCCGGATTCAACGTCGTACAAATCATGAAATTAAGGAATGGAGGACAACTTGAAAAAAGTACTTTCTTATTCGGACTACTTATGACGTTAGCAGTTCCGTCTGGGCTATGGGCCCAGCAGGCCGGCTATTCCCAGACCAACCTGGTCTCCAATACTGCCGGTGTAGGCAAGACTACAGACACTCAACTTTCCAATCCCTGGGGAATCTCTATTTTCCCGGACAAGATTTCTGGATCGCCAACAACAGCGGCGGTACTTCCACGCTCTATGACGCACAGGGCAACAAGAATACTCTGGTGGTGACCATACCTGGAGCGGCAAAAAATCCAAACGGTAATTGTAGCCCCGGCTGCCCTACGGGAAACGTGGCAAACACCAATGGCAGCTACTTCGGGGGAGGATCGTTCATTTTTGACACCGAAGATGGCATCATTGCCAACTGGAACGGCGGCACCAGCGCCGTAGTGGCCTTCGATAACTCCGCCAGCGGCGCGGTTTACAAGGGTCTCGCCTTGCTAAATGACACCTTCCTCTTGGCGACGAACTTCAATAGCGGCAAAGTCGACGTCTACAAATCGCAACTTTAACCCCACTTCGTTGAGCGGTTCGTTCACCGATCCAAAACTTCCAGCGGGTTTAGCTCCTCACGGCATTCACGTCATCGGTAACCAGATCTACGTCGCCTATGCTAGGCAGGATGCCGCCAAGCACGATGCTCAACCTGGCGCCGGGCTCGGTCAGGTGGATATCTTCGACTCGAATGGAAATTTCGTGAGCACCTTCGTCGCTGCCGGCGGCAAACTCAACGCGCCCTGGGGCGTGGTGGCAACTCCGGCTACCTTCGGAACATTTGCGAACGCGATCGTGGTGGGAAATTTTGGTGATGGCACCATCAACGCATTCGACACAACCGGAAAGTTTCTCGGCCAGCTCACCGACCCTTCAGACAAGGTGTTGGTAAATGCCGGCTTGTGGGATATGACGTTTGGCGGAGGTGGCCCCTCGGGTGATCCAGGTACTCTTTATCTGACGGCTGGAGGCAGCAACAAACCCAATTTCCCCACTGGCGGCAACACCACCAGTGTATTCGCCAGCCTTGTACCTGCGGCCGCCGTGGGCAGCCCAGATTTTTCTCTGAATCTCTCGCCGCAAAGCGCAACCATCGCGCCGGGCGGTTCGACCAATCTCATGATCAGCGCCAGCGCAGTTGGAGGATTCAACGGTCAGATTTCGCTTAGCTGCTCCGCCGCCGCCGGCCTGACCTGCACTTTCAATCCCTCGACGGTCTCGCCTGGAGGGACCGCGTCTACCTTGACCGTCTCTGCCGCTGCGACCCCGCCGACTCACGGCTACGGCATTGCAACCCTGTTGCCTGGCCTAGGCCTGTTCGGAACCCTTCTCACAACTCGCAAACGGAAACCGCTTGCACGCAAGAGCATTCTGGGGATAAGCGTTCTGGCTCTGCTGCTTCTCATTTCAATGTTTTCCCTTGGATGCAGTAACAGTTCCAAGGGTCAAACACCACCATCGCAGGCCACTCTAATAGTGACGGGAACATCGGGCTCACTGAGCCATTCCACGCCTATAACCATAAACGTCAATTAAAACAATAGCCTAGTCAAGGGCGCACACCCGTGCGCCCTTGACCAGTACTGAGCAGTCGTCGCCTTCCTCATGCTCTTGGTGTGCCAAGGCCCGACTGTGTGAACTCAGCCGGAGCTACGGTGCAGGATGTGGGCTTCCTGGCAGTCTGCACGTGCACTGGCTATGTTTGTCCGGATGTGGGCAGTCGTCTTGTCGCACATATGGGGTTCAGTAACAGGGTACAACGAGCGTCCATCATCGGGCTTGGATGCGCGGGCGCGCTTCCCACCTTGCAGCGGGTAGTCGATTTCGTTCGCGCAAATCCAGGCCGCCAAGCATTGATGCTAGCCGTCGAGATTTGTTCCGCTTGCTACTACGTCGATAACACTCTCGAAACTGTTGTCGGTAACGCGATTTGCGCCGATGGCGCCGCAGCCTTCCTCCTGGCCGACGGGCCGCAAGCCAATCGCAAGTATCCACAGATTATCGACTTCGAAACCTTCATCGACACGGAGCAGATCGAGGAGGTTGGACTTCAACATCGCGACGGCAAGCTGCGAATCGTGCTCGGAGCCTCCATTCAACATCTGGCTGGTCCCATGATCGAAACGGCACTCCAGCCGTTGCTGCAGCGACACGGCCTCTCACGGTCTCAGGTTCGGTTCTGGGTTGTTCATCCGGGCGGACGCAAGGTGATCGACAACGTGCAAAAGCATTTCGGCATGGCCGATGCTCAGTTGCGTTTCTCCAGAACCGTATTGCGGAACTACGGAAATATGTCGTCCCCCACAGTCATGTTTGTCTTGGAAGAAGTCGTTCGTAATGGCGATCCGCGACCGGGCGACTGGGGAGTAATGATCGCAATAGGGCCCGGGATGGCTGCGGAGGTCGCGCTCCTCAGATGGCAGTTCGCCGATTGCCATTCTGGCCGCTTCTTCGAGCCTTCTATCGCGCGAGGCGGATCGGTTTGTGGCCGGAGTTGAAGCCGCTTTTGCGAGATCGATTATTTCCAGGGAGAGTCGCGTCAACGAAGGAATGGCATTCGTCTTCTACTGCACTGTTCCAAATGGCAACTGGCTATTGGATATCCCAAGCGATCTACGTCGCTGCCAAGTTGAGGATTGCCGACTTATTGAAGGATCGACCGCAGTCGTGTGTCGCATTTAGCCGCAGCCACTGGAACAGATGCCCCATCGCTGTTTCGCCTGATGCGCGCTTTGGCAGGCATGGGTATTCTTTCGCACGTCGGCGGAGATTGCTTCGCTCTTTCCCGCCTCGCCGAAAGCCTGCGAACGGACGCCCCTGCATCTTTTAGGGCGATGGTGATCACGATCGGCGAAATTCATTACCGGGCGTGCGGGAACCTCCTTCATACCGTTCAAACCGGATCTCCGGCCTTTAACAACGTGTTCGGAGCAAGCCTATTCGACTACCTGCGACAGAACGGCGACGCCGCGGATGCGTTTAATCAAGGTATGGCGAACGTGGCGTCAATGTTGGCCTACGCAGTTCTAGTGGCCTACGACTTTGGGGGAATTTCTTCCATCGTCGACGTCGGAGGAGGCCAGGGTACGCTCCTGGAGAAGATTCTGCAGTTCAATCCCGACATGAGAGGTACGGTTTTCGACACCGCTTCGACAATCGAAAGGGCAACACAGCTTGGCTACAACACATGGGGCTCAAAGCTGGATGATTCCGCGGCGCACACCGATGGCGACGGCTTGGGTGCGTTGCGCCCAATTTCTCCATAATGTGTTTGATGTGCACCTTCACGGTCTCTTCGGTGATGAAGAGCTTTTCGGCGATGTCTCGGTTCCGGTTGCCGCCTGCAATCTGCCAGTGATCGCGCTTTGGAACGATTGAAGGCGTGCTGCAGGGATCGCCACGAGGATGGATCTTCCCGGCTTTCTCTGCTTCGGGCCATCTGACGACCGTGGACAAGAAATTCCGGCAAGCGCGGCTTGAAGGTGGGCTTCCGGAAAAACTGGTCCTGTACTGTGGTCGCCACGATTACGGTACCAGGGTGCTGCAGGGGACCGGCAATCTTGCGGTCGTCATGCGCCCATGGGGCACGGAAGTCCATCCACCGCAATGAAGTATCAACATCCCGAACTTGAGCAGGTTCGACGCGTCTTGAACGGGACAAACAGCAATTTCAATCCGGAACAGGGATTGAATGGCACATTCTACGACACAGTAACTAAACAGTAAACTCGGTAACTGATTGATTGAAATGGTGGGCAGTGCAGGACTCGAACCTGCGACCTCCTGCTTGTAAGGCAGGCGCTCTAACCAACTGAGCTAACCGCCCCTTCCCCCCAGGGTTTCACCGACGGACGCCGCATGCTGGCGCAACCAGTAGATCGGGGGCCTCGCAAGGATAAGAGCATCCTCCCCTAGGAACATTTCAGTATACGTGAGCGCAGAAAAAGCGAGCAATGCGAGCACAGCCCTTTGGCCATCGGTGCTCAAGACCAAGCGAGAGTTCCAGTGCCAAATGCTGAGTGCGGAGTGCTGAATGCCAAGTGCCGAGTTGCTCCCTGCTGCTAGACTGGCGCGTGCGACGTTTGATCGTCAATGCGGATGATTTCGGGCTCACGCAGGGTGTGAACCGCGCCATTGTTGAAGCCCATTGCCACGGTGTCGTAACCTCCGCCACCCTCATGGCGAATGGTCAAGCCTTCGATGATGCGATCCAGCGCGCAAAATCTGCGTCACGGCTAAGCGTGGGCTGCCACATCGTCCTCGTGGACGGCCTACCTGTGCTTGGGGGAAAACAAATTCCAACTCTCTCGAACCGAAAGGCTGACCACGCGCGCTTCTACGACAATCTGACCGGCTTCGCACTGCGCGCAGTCAGCGGCAGCATCGATGCGGATGAGATTGAGGCCGAGGCCACGGCGCAAATTCACAAACTGCAAGCGACGGGTGTCGCTATTTCGCACTTCGACACCCATAAGCACACCCACATATTTCCGCCGGTGCTGCGGCCATTGCTACGGGCGGCTCGGGCATGCGGCGTCTCGGCCGTGCGCAATCCCTTCGGACCCGTTCATCTATCCATCCTGGCAAAACATCCGAGTTTGTGGAAGCAGTACAGTAAGGTCACAGTTCTCAGCAGCCTGGCCAGGACGTTCCGGAGGTCCGTCAGCGACGCAGGTATGCTTACGCCCGACGGAACAGTAGGCATTGTCACCACCGGCGCAATGGATGACCGCCTCTTCGGAAGTATCGTGGACAGCCTCCCGCAAGGTACGTGGGAACTCGTCTGTCATCCGGGATATAACGACGCGGAACTGGGGACCATCCGAACCCGGCTGCGCGAGTCCCGTGCAATGGAACTGCGGCTTCTAACTTCGCCGGAGGCCTGTGAAAGATTGGCGAAAAGCGGGGTTAAACTCATTTCGTACCCCGGATGTACACGTCCTTTGGATACGCATAGCCCACTAAATTGCCACAACACGGGCTCAAGGCCCGAGTTATGATATGCCAGCGCCTGAGAAATGCAGCAGAAGGCCCCGAAAAACATGGACAAAAGACCGGAAATTCGTGTCGCGACCGTAATCCTGGTACGAGTGTGGGGCATGGATGCGGACGGCCGTCCGTTTTTTCAAAATGCCAATGCCACCAATCTCAGCAGCGAAGGCGCGATGCTCTCGGGAATCGCCCATCCTTTAAAAGCCGGAGATGTCATCGGCGTGCAACATGGCGAAAAGAAAGCCCGGTTCAAAGTAGTGTGGGTTATCGATGGCGGCGTGGCGAGGCGGATTGAGGCTGGTGTGCAGGTTCTGCCAAACCAGGAGAGCCCTTGGCAGAAGCTGGCCACGGCGGAAAAAGCCGAAGTTGCTCAGGCAAAAAACAAACGGCGATATGTCCGGCACAAGGTCTTGTTTCCTCTGGAGATTGGTTTCGAGGATTCCCGGCGTACTCACATGCAAACCAATGCCACTGACATTGGCGGTCGCGGCTGTTATGTGGAGACCCTGCTTCCTTTGGCGCTCGGCACAAAAGTCAAAATCACGTTCTGGATGGACTCTGAAAAGATTCAAACCAGCGGGGTGGTGCGGACCAGCGATGGAGGCGTGGGCATGGGCATCGAGTTTACTCAACTGGACAACCATGTTCAGGAGCGGTTGCAGAAGCACCTCGACAAACTCGACGCCGGGCTTACCCGCCACAACTCGGCAAAAAGCGCCACTAACCCAGATTCTTAGTCCTGATTCTTTATCTCCTTCCCTGCGCCATCAGCTTTCAAAATCTGAATCCCAGCGCACCGGTCACCATCGAATGAGAGAGCCAAACCGGCTGACTTGAAAGGACCCGGGATGAAGATTGGAATCACCTGCTATCCGACCTACGGTGGCAGTGGAGTGGTCGCCACTGAACTCGGCGTTGAACTGGCTGAGCGTGGACACGAGATCCATTTCATCTCTTATGCTCAGCCGATCCGCTTGACTGAACTCCATCCCAATATTCACTACCACGAGGTCGACGTTTCGCGATATCCGCTCTTTGAATATCCTCCCTATGATTTGGCGTTGGCCACCCGCATGGCGGAAGTCTCGGAACTTTACGCTCTCGACCTTCTTCACGTCCATTATGCCATTCCGCATTCCGTAAGCGCCCTGTTAGCCCGCCAAATGCTGGCCGCTAAACCCAGGGGGCAGAAGCTGCCTTTTGTGACGACGCTCCACGGCACCGACATTACACTGGTCGGGCTGGATCGCTCCTACTTGCCGATTACCCGTTTCTCGATCGAGCAGAGCGATGGGGTGACCGCCATTTCACAGTACTTGCGGGAGCGCACGCTGCGGGAGTTCGACGTAAGAAACAACATTCAGGTGATCTACAACTTCGTAAACTGTGACGTCTACATCCGTGACTCCATGGCAACGCAGCGACGGTTGGAGTATGCCCCGAACGGCGAACGCATCCTGGTGCACCTGTCCAATTTTCGGCCGGTGAAGCGCATTACGGATACCATCGAGATTCTGGATCGGGTGCGCAAGAAGATTCCCGCCAAACTGTTGCTCATCGGCGACGGACCGGATCGCTCGCGCGCGGAATGGCTGGCCGTGCAAAAGGGGATTCACGACGACGTTTTGTTTTTGGGCAAGCAGGACAACGTGCACGAAAAGCTTGCCCTCGCCGATCTCATCCTCATGCCGAGCGAATTGGAGTCGTTTGGGCTGGCCGCTCTGGAGGCAATGGCTTGCGAGGTTGTGCCGATTGCAACCCGCGTCGGCGGTGTGCCTGAGGTGATCGAGCACGGTAAGAGTGGTTACCTGGCCAATGTCGGCGATGTCGACACTATGGCGCGCTACGCAATCGAATTGCTGAGCGACGAGAGCCGCTTGCAGGAAATGGGGAAGGCCTGTCGCGGGGTGGCGCAGTCCAGATTTTGTTCCTCGAAAATCATTCCGCAGTATGAAGAGTTCTACCGGCGCGTGCTGGAACGTTCTTCGTAGAGTGCTGCTGGAAGCGACTCCTCGCTCGGCAGGATCGGCAGTCGCAAACGAATCAGAGTGCCTTTCCCTTCATGGCTGTCGATGGTCATGCGAGCGGTGTCTCCATACAACACCTTCAACCGCTCCGCGACGTTGGCCATGCCTATGCCGGTTCCGCCCAGTCCGCTTGGTTTTTCCAAAAGATTCGCGGCACCCATGCCCACACCATCGTCTTCTACTTCAATAATCAACTGGGAGTCGGTCAACCGGCTGCGCAGGAAAATGCTGCCACCTTCAATCTTGGAGGCGAGACCGTGCTTGATGGAATTTTCAACCAGCGGCTGAAGAAGCATGCTCGGCACCATCACGTCGAGGGACGCGGGCTCCAGTTCCTTCGTGACTTGCAGTTTGTCCCTACCGAAACGGACCACTTCGATGTCGAGGTAATTGTCGATGAACTCCAACTCCTCACGCAGAGGCACAAAGGCGTCGCCGCTACTCAAGAGTCTTCGCAAGATCGTGGCCAGTTTGATGATCAGTTCGCGCGCCGTATCGGGATCGAAGCGCACCAACGAGGAGACTGAGTTCAGGGTATTGAACAGGAAGTGCGGGTTAATCTGATTTTGCAGAGCTTCCATGCGGGCGTGCAACAGGAGGCGTTCTTGTTCTTCCAGCTTGATCTGGATGCGCACGCTGTTCCAGATCTTCAGTTCGATACCGATCACCATAACTGAAGTAGCGTAGATCAACGCTTCGACCCACAGGTTCGGACTCTCCAAGCTGAAAGTGGAATGTGGCAGGAAGCGAGACATCTCCGTCTGCACGAAACGCAGGGCCACGATGGTAACGAAGAACATGATCTGCCAGTCGAACAAGCGAGGAGTCGGCAAGTTACGGCGAATCATCCGATAAATGCTCAGATCGATAAAGGGAGAAAACGACCATATGTCTTCGCGGTCGGGAGTAAGGGTTCGGAGCTGTCCGGAGACGAAACCCACCAGCAGATTGAAAGGCAGGGTGGCCCACTCCCCATGCAACAGTGCGGGAAGAGCTAGCAGCGCGCCTCCCACCATGCCCGTGAACCGGCCACCAATAACACCGAGCAGGACGGTGGTTTCAAAAGACAAGTCGCCGGCCAAGAAACTGGTTTGGATAAAGCGCACCCACACCCCCAAAGCCATCGGTATGCCGATCCACAGAATCAGGTAGACCCGGTGCTTGAGGCCGCGGCTTTCGCGAAACAGAAGAGATTTAAACTCAACCGAGCGAACTAGAACGCTGGCCACGGCCGCCGCTACGCCGAGCTTGATCAGCAGATTAACGAGGATGAGGCGTTGTTCCATGTTCGACCGAACGACGAGAGCCGCTTAGGAGAATGTAGCATGGCGGTTCACGTGGGGACAGCCGCCCTCGGCTGTCCGGCCCAAGCGGAGACGTTGCAAGCAACGTCTGTACAGAGAGAATCAAGCCGTAGAAACGTAGCTTGCTACGTTTCTGGGTGCCAGGCCGACCTCGGTTCGGTCGTTACTCGCGCAGTTGCGCCGCCAGTTCACGGAGTGCGGTTTCGAGTCCTTCGACTTGCACTGACCCGCCCTGCGCCATGTCCTTGCTCCCACCGCCACGCCCGCCCCGGCGTGCAAGCACTTCTTTCATCAGTGCTCCCATGTCGAACGGCTGGCCCGAGGATTGGGCAAATACCAATACAGGGTGATCGGAAATGACGCCGAGAAACGCGACCACTTCTGTATTCTGCCGAGTCAACCTTTGCGCCAGTAACTTGATGAATGTGAGGTCGCGATTGGGAAAAGTGCGGACGATAATTTTGCGTCCGCTATTATCCGGGGTTTCCGCCAGCAAGCGGCTGGCATACAAGTCGGCCATCTCCTCCAACAACTGCTCACGCGATTTCCGCGAGGCCCGCGATTCCTCCTGCAACTTCCGCACCTGTTGCGGGATATCCCAGATGTGGCTTGAAAGCAGATCACCAGATTCTGCCAGAACTGAGTAGTCATGCCGAGCCGTAGCGACAGCGCGTTTGCCGCAAACGAATTCCACACGCCATCCCTGCCGGGTCTTTTCGGTTTTTCGAAGCAACATGCAACCGATCTCCCCGGTTGCTGAAACGTGCGTACCCCCGCAGGCAGTCAGATCGAAGTCATGCACCTCAATAAGCCTGAGCTGGTCTCGTTCCAGCGGCGGAATTTTGCGTAGTCCTAAACCGCTCGCCTCCTCCTGCGTCACAAACCGGATGCTAACACTACGGTTTTCCATGACGACATCATTCGCCAACGCCTCGGCGGCTTCGACTTGGTCGGTGGTCAGGTGTTTCGTATCCAAGTCAATGGAACACGCCTCCGCGCCCATATGAAAAGAAACCGTAGGCAGGTTGAACAGGCGCACGAATGCTGCCGAGAGAACATGCTGACCGGAATGCTGCTGCATGTGATCGCGGCGACGGTCAACGTCGATCACACCGTGAATGCGGCTTCCCTTCTGAATGGGGCCCACATTTTCGAGAATATGCAGGATCTGTCCGTCGTCTCTCTCGATCACCTCGGCCACGCGCAATCTGTTGCTCGCATCTCTCGTCCCCGCGGGAAAAATCCAACCCATGTCGAAGACCTGCCCACCGCTGGTGGGATAGAACGTGGTTCGATCCAGAATAACGGCGGAGCGAGAATCGGAATTCGACTTAGAAAGATCCAACACTTCCGCGTCGAATTCGTAAAGAAAAGAATCGTGGTAGTAGAGACGTTCGGTCACAATCTGGTTCTTTGGAGCGCCGGCATCTTGCCGGCTGTCCCGAGGGCACCCTGCCCGCGGTGGTGGAGGCGGGACGCCTCCACGACAGCCGCCGGGACGGCGGCGCCACTAATATGGTCCAATAATTCCGCCTATATGCCGCGAGGCAGGAGCCAACTGATGCTCGGACTTCTTTTGGCTATCGATCACGTCCAAATATTTCAACCCCGAGCCCGTATTGAACAAAACCACCGTATCGTCAGGGCCAAAGAAAGTGCTGGCGCGCAACTTTCGATACGCGGCCAGCGCCGCTGCTCCTTCCGGAGCAGCAAAGACCCCTTCCACACGAGCCCATTGCCGCAACGCGTCCATGATTTCGTTGTCGGTCACTGCCATGGCTAGGCCGCCGCTCTTCTTCAGAATATCGAGAATCAAATAGTCTCCGTATGCCTTGGGCACGCGAAGACCCGCGGCCAGCGTGGCGGCATTCGGCCAGAATTCCGCGGTGGGCTTATTTTCATCCCACGCTTTCGCGATCGGCGCACAACCTGCCGCTTGCACCGCAATCATCTGCGGACGCTCCGCACCGATCCAGCCCAGGTCCTGCATCTCCTCAAACGCTTTCCACATCCCGATCAGTCCGACTCCGCCTCCGGTGGGATAAATGATGCCCTGCGGCATCCGCCACCCCAATTGTTCCGCCACCTCGTAGCCCATCGTCTTCTTGCCTTCCACACGAAAAGGCTCTTTGAGCGTGGATACATCGAACCAGCCTTCCTTCTCTTTTCTCTCGGCAAGCATTCGCGCACAATCGCTGATCAGGCCGTCCACCAAGGTGACGTTCGCGCCGTAGCTTTCGCACTCCACCCGATTCGCGAGCGGCACATCTTTGGGCATGAAAATATGTGCCTCAAGGCCGGCTGCAGCCGCGTACGCTGCCAGGGCGCTCCCCGCGTTTCCCGCCGAGGGAGCAGCCAACTTTTTCAAGCCGTATGCCTTTGCCATCGTGACCGCGGCCGACATGCCGCGAGCCTTGAACGAACCGGTCGGGTTTAACCCTTCATCCTTTATATAGACGTTGGGAAACTCCCGGGACGGCAACATAGGAGTGAAACCCTCGCCCAGAGAAACGGGTTTGGCCTCCGGCAAAACCTCAGCGTAGCGCCACATGGTGGGCGCGCGTCCGACGAGCGAGGCAGTCGTGAATTTGGGTTTCAGCGCGACTAGCTTGTAGCGGACATAGAGCACGCCTCCGTCTTTCGGACAAACCGTCTGCGGACGAGCGGCATCCATCGATGCGCCACATTTTGTGCATTCCAGGTGAGCGATGCGGGCCACGATTGAAAGTTTAGCACTCGCAGTGGAACTTGTATTTCTCATGGAGCCCGGGCGTCCTCGCCCGGCTGGACGGGCGAGACGCCCGTCCTCCATCAAGCTTGCCCAGCAGCCCGGACGAGGCGTCCGGGGTTCCGTGATTCTAGTTCTATTTCGTCGGGAACTTAGCATTCAGATCAAGATTGAGCTCCAGCACGTTCACTCGCGGCTCTCCTAGGATGCCTAACTGACGTAGCTGAGTGTGCTCTTGAACGAGACGCTTTATTTGATCTTCAGAAACCCCACGGTGCTTTGCCACTCGCGGAACTTGAAACTCAGCCGCTGCCGGAGAAATATCAGGATCGAGACCGGAAGCCGACGTCGTTACCAGGTCAACGGGAACGGACTGTCCCGGATTGTCCGCTTGGTTACTGGCTACGTCTGTCTTCACCCGGTCAATCAAGTGCTGATTGGTAGGGCCGAGTTGCGAGCCATTGGAATTTGTGGCGTCATATCCATTTCCCGCCGCGGAAGGCCGGGAGTGGAAATAGCCGGGCCCGACGAATGCCTGGCCGATGATGCGCGAACCCACGACTTTGCCGTTTTGCACAATCAGTTGGCCATTGGCTTTATCTTTGAAAAACAGCTGCGCCAGTCCCGTGACTACCAATGGATAAATGATTCCCAACAGAACCGTGGTGGCAATCGTCATCAGCACCGCAATCATCAAATTCTTTTTCATGACAATCCTCTCACGCCATCCCCACGCGGGTAATGAACATGTCGATCAGCTTAATTCCGACGAACGGCACAATGATGCCGCCAACGCCGTAGATCCAGAGATTGCGGCGCAGGAGGATGGCAGCTCCCATCGGCCGATACTTCACCCCGCGCAGCGCCAGGGGAATTAAGGCAACAATGATCAGGGCGTTGAAAATAACCGCCGACAAAATCGCCGACTGGGGGGTCTTGAGCTGCATAATGTTTAGCGTATTTAGCACCGGAAAAGTAGCGGCAAACATCGCCGGAATAATGGCGAAGTATTTGGCTACGTCATTGGCGATGGAAAACGTGGTCAGGGCGCCGCGGGTCATCAGCAGCTGCTTGCCGATTTCGACGATCTCGATGAGTTTGGTCGGATTGGAATCGAGATCAACCATGTTTCCCGCTTCTTTTGCCGCTTGCGTGCCGGTGTTCATGGCCACGCCGACGTCGGCCTGGGCCAGCGCGGGGGCATCATTCGTGCCATCGCCGGTCATCGCTACCAGCTTGCCCTGTTTCTGCTCGCCCCGGATCAAATCCATTTTGTCTTTCGGAGTGGCTTCCGCGAGGAAGTCGTCCACACCGGCTTCTCGCGCGATGGCGGCTGCGGTCAGCGGATTGTCTCCGGTGATCATCACGGTCTTGATTCCCATGGCACGAAGCTGATCGAAGCGCTCGCGCATTCCGCCTTTGACAATGTCCTTGAGGTGAATCACGCCCAGGGCACGACGATTTTCAGCGACTACCAGCGGGGTTCCGCCTGATCGGGAAATGGTTTCCACAGCAGCTTGAATTTCTTTGGGGAGTACGGTGCCGTGCTGGGCGAGATATTTTGTGATGGCATCCACGGCGCCCTTGCGAATCTCGCGGCCATCCATGTCCACGCCCGACATGCGGGTTTGCGCGGTGAAGGGAATGAATGTGGCTTCCTGCGAAGCTAGTTCCCTGCCCCGAAGCCCGTAGCGTTCCTTAGCCAGCACGACGATGGAGCGGCCTTCTGGAGTTTCATCCGCCAAGGAAGAAAGTTGGGCTGCGTCCGCCATTTGCGCTTCGGTGATCCCAGGCGCTGGAACAAATTCCGATGCCTGCCGGTTTCCCAAAGTGATGGTTCCGGTTTTATCGAGCAGAAGGGTGTTGACATCGCCCGCGGCCTCGACCGCTCGCCCCGACATCGCCAACACGTTGTGCTGCACCAGGCGGTCCATGCCAGCGATTCCGATGGCGGACAGAAGTCCGCCAATCGTTGTCGGAATCAGACAGACCAGCAAGGACACCAGCACGAATACGGTTTGGGGAGAACCGGAGTAAATCGCGAACGGTTGTAAAGTCACAACCGCAAGCAGAAAGATAATCGTCAAGCCGGCCAGCAGAATATTCAGCGCGATTTCGTTCGGCGTCTTCTGCCGCTCGGCTCCTTCTACCAGAGCGATCATGCGATCAAGAAAGGTCTCGCCAGGGTTGGACGTGATCTTGATCTTCAGCCAGTCGGAGAGCACTCGCGTACCACCAGTCACCGCCGAGCGATCACCCCCCGCTTCGCGAATTACGGGCGCGGATTCGCCGGTGATCGCGGATTCGTCGACTGAAGCCACGCCCTCAAGAATCTCACCGTCACTGGGGATGAACTCCATCGCGACAACTCTCACCAGATCGCCAGCGCGTAGTTTGGAACTCGGAATCTGTTCCGTCGTCCCGTCAGGCATGAGGCGATTGGCAATCGTCTCCGCCCGCGCTTTGCGCAGAGAGTCGGCCTGCGCCTTTCCCCGGCCCTCCGCCATCGCCTCGGCAAAATTCGCGAACAAGACGGTAAACCACAGCCAGAGCGTGATCTGGAGGTTGAAGCCGAACGCTCCTTGATGCCGGAGGACATCGCGAATCAACAGAATGCTGGTGGCCACGCTGCCCACTTCGACCACGAACATTACGGGATTCTTCATCATGTTCCGCGGATCCAGTTTCACCAGGGAATCCAAAAGCGCGCGGCGCACGATCTTCATGTCCCAGATAGATTTCGATGTTTTCTTCGCTGCCATATTTCCTCAGAAAGTCTTGCCGACCGACATCAACAGCTGCTCGAGTATGGGTCCCAGGCTTAATGCCGGGAAAAAGGTCAACGCCCCCACAATTAAAATCACACCCACCAGCAGCACACTGAACAACGGCGTGGTCACCGGAAACGTACCCAGTGAGGGCGGGACGTATTTTTTTTTGGCCAAATTGCCCGCGATGGCCAGCATCGGAATGATCATGAAGAATCGGCCCACCAACATGGTCATTCCGCCCGAAATGTTGTACCAGGGAGTGTTTCCGTTCAGCCCTCCGAAGGCCGAGCCGTTATTCCCCGCCATGGATGTGAACGCGTACAAAATCTGGGTTAAGCCGTGAGGACCTGGATTGCTGATGCTGGATGTACCAAATCCCTGCACGGACGAGATAGCCGTAAGCACCAGAATCACCAGAGGAAAGACTAACGTGACCAGCATCGCCATCTTCACGTCATAGGCTTCGATCTTCTTGCCCAGATACTCCGGCGTCCGACCCACCATGAGGCCCGCGATGAACACCGCCAGGACAACGTAGATCAGAATGCCGTAGAGTCCCGCGCCTACGCCTCCAAAAACGGTTTCGCTGAGCATGATGTTGGCCAGCGGAATCATTCCTCCCAGTGGCGTGAAAGAATCGTGCCAACTGTTAATCGCTCCGCAACTGGCGTCAGTCGTGACAGTCGCAAAGAGAGCAGAATCGGCAATGCCAAACCGCACTTCCTTGCCTTCCATGTTGCCGCCGGGCTGCGACGTGCTAACGTGCTGATCCGCTCCCTTCAGCAGCGGATTGCCTCGCGCCTCCGCCCAGTAGGCGGTTGTGACTCCGGCCAAGAATAAGAAGGCCATGGCCGTCCACACCGCCCATCCGTGGCGTTGCGATCCAGTCATGCGGCCAAGCGTGTAGGTCAAACCCGCGGGGATGACGAAAATAGAAAGCATCTGCAGATAGTTGCTGAGCGGGGTGGGATTCTCGAACGGATGGGAACTGTTCGCACCAAAGAAACCGCCGCCATTGGTGCCCAGCATCTTAATGGCTTCCTGGGACGCGACCGGGCCCTGCGCGATGGTCTGATCGGTCACCGTATCCATCACCGGCTTACCGTCTTGGCCGACCATCGGCTTTCCATCGGCTCCGGTCTTTTGCACTTGCTGCGGCTCGACCAGCTTCACCGTGTCGTACGCCTTCAGGTTCTGCACGGCTCCTTGGGAAACCAAAGCCAAGGCGTAGACGATGCACAGGGGCAGCAGCAGCCAGAGCGTGGCGCGCGTCATGTCCACCCAGAAGTTGCCGATGGTTTCTTTTTCTCGCCGCGCAATCCCGCGCACGAAGGCGATGGCCAGCGCGATGCCGACCGCCGCCGAAGCAAAATTGTGATACGCGAGCCCGGCCATCTGGGTGAGATAGCTCATCGTGGCCTCACCCGAATAGTTCTGCCAGTTGGTGTTAGTGGTGAAGGATGCAGCCGTATTGAAAGCCAGGTCCTGAGCAACCGCCCCGAACTTCTGCGGATTCCACGGCAGCCACAACTGAACCCGCTCGATCACATACAACAGCAGCATTGAAACACCACTAAACATCAGCATGGCGACGGCATATTCCGTCCAGCGCATTTCATGGTTCTCGTCGACTCCGGTCATGCGGTACAGCAGATGCTCGACCGGCCGGGCAACCGGGTCAAGAAAGGTCCGTTCGCGGTTGAAAACCCGGGCCATAAATACGCCCAGCGGTTTGGTGACCGCGAGTATCAGCACCAGGAATACGAGAATCTGAAGCCAACCGTTCGCTGTCATCAGAACTTCTCCGGCATTAATAACGCGTACAGCAAGTAGACCATCAGCAAAACGCTGACGGCCAGCATGAGGATCGATTCAAGATTCATGACAGTTCACCTCAACGAATTCGATCACAGAATCGTACGTAGCCGATGGCAATGGCGAAAAATGCCAGCGTTACGGCAATGAAGATAATGTCTTTCATGGACGTTCTCCCAGGTACAGCTTTCCGATTAAAATCACCACGCACCCTGCTTGCGGCCCCACCACCAGACCAGGCCGAGCGTCGCCGTATTTTGCTGTTTGCTTAGCAGGCCTTGCGTATCGCTCAGGAATGAAGGCTGATTCGAGAAATCGCGACGCCATTCATAACGCATGAGGAAACCATCCGCGACGTTATAGTCGAAGGTTGCAGTGGTCTCCTTTAACGCCTGAGTCAGGCCGCTGAAAAGGCCACCACGATCCGAGAGATATTCTGCACGGCCCGCCAACGTGAATTTGGGCGTGAGTTGATATTTCAAATAGGCGGCGCCTCCATCGACATGAGACGGGGCTGACGATTCTCCCGGCGCGGCATTTTTCCAAAGCCGCTCTATCACATAGTCACCCTCGATGCCCAGAGCGAGCTTCGGGGTAGTCTGCCAGCTCACATAGCTGTCAAAGATATGAAGCCGACCGTTGGGAGCGGGAATAATCGGCGCAAAACTGAGGCCCGGCTGCACTGGAATCGGGCTCGTTGCCGGGACGCTGATCCTATCGGGATGATCTTGACCGAGGTAGTAATTCATGGTCCAGCTAATCGTTTTGCGTGGGGTCGCGGCGAAACCAAACAACTCGTCCTTGAAGCCGTTGGTGGGTTCGACTTGATTGTTGCCATTGATCAGCCAGTAGTTCAGGGCAAGGCGATCGTTGACCGCATAAGTGGTACGGAAGCCCATGTGGTAGAACGGTAGGAAGTCGAACCAGAATGACCGCGAATAGTTCATCTGGTCCTTGGTGTAATTGTTTTCGAACCCAAGCGAACTTGCCCATTTTCCGAAATCCACATTTAGGCCGCGGCCAACGGGAACGATGTAGGTTCCGTAGGCCTGGAAAATGTTCCGGTAGATATCCGGCCTGGGTTCATTCAAAGGATTTCCCTGCAGCGTATCCGTTGCTTGACCAAATTGCAGGTCGAGACGGCCGCCGAGACGCCGTCCTGCGGCAACATCCGGGGGATGTTCGAATAACACGCTCGCCTGATTCAAGCTGAAACTGTTGCTGAGAACGTCATAGGCGCGCAGCAGATTGACGCGCCCGACGGGAGCGTTGAAGTTGTAGGAGTAATACCCGTCTAGCCCAATGTTGATGCTCGTGTCGCGCAAGAAATCCAAGCTCGCTCTGTCCCGTGGAGCGATCGTCAATTGCTCCGCCGAAGCGGACTGCGCTTGCGCGCTCGACGCCAACTGAGCGTTCGGCAGGCTCTGCGAGCCGCTTGCTGGCTGCGATTTTGATTGTAGCTCTTTCACAATGCGCTTCAGCTCGGCCACTTCGCTCTCAAGTTCCCCCACTCGTTGCCGCAGCCCTCCGGAAGCATCTGTCGAAGCAACCCCGGCTTGAGCACGTGCCGGCAATGCGGATGGGAGCACCATCATCGCCAGTACCAGCAAGCTTTCAACACATCCGTGCGCCCTAAATACACTACTGGCACAAACCCCTCCCGAAAATGAATAAGTCATGCTCTAGCCTCCTGTCGAACAATTGCCGTCAGGAGCCATGAATACTAAAATTTGACCAATATCGCCAGATCAAACCGGTTCTCGTCCTTCACGAGGTCCGGTGCCCAACCTGAAACCTGCGATCCGAGGGCGCCCGTGTTGCCCCCCGGCGGCGTGATGCCATCCTTTCCAGAAAAATACGGTACATTCGCCGCCCGGTGATCGAATTCCCAGCGGAACGTAATGTACTGGCTGGGCATGTAATCGAAAGTGGCGGATGCGTCCCACGCCTTATACGGGTCGCCGGGGTTCTCGGTGAAATAGTTTGTCCCGGAAGCGGCGGTTGCGCCGTTGATGGGTGGCAACAGCACCAGGTAGCGTCCCGGATTGTTAATCTTGCCGCCGCCCAGTGTGAAGCCGTAAAGGTCTTTGTGAAACCACAGGCGGTTGTAGAGCATGAAGCCCAGGAAGTCCTGCTTGGGTGCGAGGACACGCTGACCTGAGATGATCTGCGTGGAGTTACCCGCGCAACTGACGCCGCCGCCGTGCTCACATCCCATATCGCCGGTCAGCGAGAAGGCGGCTTTGCTCAAGAATTTCTCTGGGTGATCGTAATACTTGATCTCGATGCTATCGTCGGTATGATAGCGAACGCGGCCTGGGGTGTTCAACGCATCTTCACCTAAGGCGTACTGATTTCCGAGGACCGAGAGCCACCCATTGGGACGCCACAAGATCTGCCCACCGACGCCTAGCCTGCCATTGAACCTCCCGTAGGACTGCCATCCATTGATGATCCAGGGCTCAATCTTCAAATGTGCGGTGGGGAAAATTTGTATCCGCATGCCGTTAAAAAACCACGGGGTGTTTGAAGAGACGTAAGAAGGCTGATACGCCCAGTTGTCGAAGTTGTAGTAGCTGAAAAGGCCGATGTAGGACATGAAGATTCCCGCGTCGACGTTGACTCCATGCAAGGCGTTGAAGTGGTATCCGCCATAGGCTTCCGAAACATAGCGGTAGGCATTGGCAAGGTCCCACTGTCCGCGTGCAGGGCTGGCGTCATTCCGTGGGGTCGTAACTGAATACAACCCGAATTGTGTCATCAGATGAGCGCGAACGTTATCGTAGTGGAAGTCGCCGCCGACACCGAGCTGGGTCACATGAAATTCATTCGACCGAAAGACCTCGCTGGATCCGCCAATCGTGTCATCTTTCGGATGATTGAGATCATAGATATAGTCAATATCGGCGCGAATCTCTGGCGTGAAGAACTTTGAATCGAAAGCCGGCGTTTTGGTCCGCGCATTGCCGTTCAGCCAAGTCCAGTCTGCGAAGGCAAACGGCTCCGCTTTAGCTGGTTTCTCGGGCGTAGCGGTCTGAGGCAGTAAGGCCTCGGCCTCTGGAGGGGCAGCGTTCGCAACTGCAGCGCTCGGAGAAAATGCTGCCGGCGCGCTCGCTTTCGCGGTATGAACCACCGTATTGGGCTGCTCTGCCGCCTCATGCTGCTTCAGCGCGGCTTCGAGCTGCGCGATGCGTTTCTTCATGGCAGTAAGCTCTTGCACGATCTCTTGCTCGGTTTGCGGATTTGCTGCGCTCGCCTGTGGGTCAGCCGACGCCGCACTGCCATTGGCTTTTTGTTGACCATGGAGAGGCAACGCCAGCACCACCGCGGCCACTACGATCAAGGCCGCCCGCTTGCCAGTTTCTACCGCAGACTTGCGCACATAGTTCTTAGCATTCATAGTTATCAGTTCTCCACGTCGCTCAGCTGGATTGAACTTCGCGAAATACACTCTTCCCGGTCGAGGCGATAGACTCTTCCCTTCTCTCAAAAGGGCGGCAAGAAAGCGCAGCATGAAAACCACCGCGCCTGCACACAATAATGTGAAGACCAGTTTCATTCTGACCGTCCGGGCACAATTGTCAGGAAGACGCCGCGAAAGTCATTTGACAACCGCAAGCGTAAAGATGGGCTAAACGGTTCGTAAAGATTTCGTAAAGCAGACCAGATTGGAATCAGCCAGGAGAACCTAGCAGCCCCAATCGGCTTCGCCCGGTTTGGCGAAATACTGACGATTGGGTGGCTCTCTCTCCGACGTCGCAGCCAGTTCCAGCAGCGTCAGCCGAGCAGCCGCAATCATCAATTTGCGTTCGTTTTGGGGAGCTTCCTCCCAGGAAAAATCTGCTTGCCGGCTCGCCTGACCGTGGAAGTCATGCGCCAGCGCTTCGTGGTAGTGATGAAAAAGTTTTGCCAAATCTTCCGCGGATACGTTGTGAATCGACGACATAATCTCCTAGCCTTTCTGTACGACCTCAGTGAGTTGCTCGCTGCCTGCCGGTTTCGCGGCCGAATCACCGGCTATTTCTCGGTCAGCGGCCGGGCCTTTCTGGCGCAGTCCGTGCCGAAATCCAACCAGCACGAGCAGCATGTCTACCATCGCAAGCACGACCATCTCTTTCCGCTCCTCAACTCACCTGATTGGATTATGAAAGCCGTAAAGATTGAATAAAGAGTTCGTAGAATGTTCGTTAAGGGGCATCTGGTTGAAAACTGGGATTTACACGCCGGGCTCGAAGCGGTATCCAACCCAAGGCTCGGTAACGATATAGCGCGGCGACGATGCTTCCGGTTCCAGCTTCTTGCGCAGTTGCCCAACGAATACGCGTAGATACTCCACCTGTTCCGTACTCTGTCCACCCCAAATCGCGCTCAGCAGTGTCCGATGGGTCACCACTTTGCCGGGATGGCGCGCGAGATAGACGAGCAGATCAAATTCCTTGGGCGTGAGGCGCACCTCGCGGCGACCGAGCACGACTTTGTGGGCCGCCAGATCGATGCGGAAATCACCAATCTCTATCAGGGACGGTTGCTCCTCTTCAGCCGCCGGGGCGCGGCGCAGACTGGCACGCACGCGCGCCAGCAATTCCTCGATCCCGAACGGCTTGGTCACATAGTCGTCGGCGCCAGCATCCAGCGCCTGCACTTTGGTCTTTTCCTCTCCCCGGACTGACAGCACGATGATGGGAATCTTGCTCGAAAGCCGCAATCGTCGGCACAGCTCCAAACCATCCATATTGGGCATGGATAGGTCAGTGATGACCAGATCCGGGGTCCAGTCTTTCATGATCTCGAACGCGGTCTCGCCGTCATTGGCCACGCGAATATCGTAGCCCTGGCTGGACAGACTGGTCCGCAGTACACGCGTGATCTGGGGCTCATCGTCCACTACGAGAATGCGGCGATGTTCGTTCATGCAGGAATCAAGAAGGCTCCTGCGTGACAATGTGCACGTCCACCGGCGGCGCATCTCGCAGGAACTTATTGATGGCGGTGAGATACAGGTATTTTCTCCATCCCACCGTGGCCGACCGTCCGAATACAACTTGCGTGACGTGCTTTTCGCGAACGAAGTCAGCCACCGCGTGGGCCACGCTGCTCGCCTTCAGTTTGGTAATTTGCGCGCCCACGTTTTCGGCAAAATGGAGATTCGCGGCCAGCGTTTTCTGGTTGGCCTCGTTGTTGTCTTGGCCCAGATCGACATACACCACGTGTAGTTCGCCGCCCATGGCTTGGGCCATGCGGGCGCCGCGTGCGATCAAGTACTGCGCTGCGGGATTGGAACTGATGCAAACCGCGATTCGTTCCCGGACGGCCACGCTTCCGCTGGCTTCGTCCTTCTCGCGATAGGATTCCAGACTATGGTCCACGGCTTGCGCCACTTCGCGGAGCGCTAACTCACGGAGTGCGATCAGGTTTCCCGGACGAAAAAAATTACCCAGGGCGCGGCCGACTCGATCCAGCGGATAAATATCTCCGCGACGCATACGGCTCTGCAATGCCTCGGGAGTCAGGTCCGACATCACCACTTCATTCACTCGTTTCAGCACCCAGTCCGGCACCGTCTCCCGCACCGTGATTCCGGTAAGGCTCTGCACCGTGGGCGTGACACTCTCCAGATGCTGAATGTTCATGGTCGAAAGCACATCAATGCCAGCATCCAGCAGCTCCAGCACATCCTGATATCGCTTTCTGTGTTTGCTGCCCTCCACATTGGTATGGGCTAACTCGTCTACCAGGGCGACACTTGGCTTGCGGGACAGGATGGCATCGACGTCCATTTCCTCGAACAACGTGCCTTTGTACTCCAGCTTCTTTCGAGGAACAGCTTCCATCTGGGCCGCCAGATCGGCAGTCGCCTTACGCCCGTGAGTTTCGATCACTCCTATGACCACGTCCTCGCCCCGGCTATGGCGGCGGATGGCTTCACTCAGCATGCTGAAGGTTTTCCCCACGCCCGGCGCATAGCCCAGAAAAAGCTTGAACACTCCGCCCTTTTTCGTGGGATCAGCCTCTTCCAGCCATTGCTCAGGAGTTTTGGGCATCGCGCTATTGTCGTCGAGCGCGTCGAAATTGTCGATGACGCTTTATACGCTGATCGTCAAAGGACTCTCTGGCTGAGCTCCCAATGTAGGCGCGGGCGTCCACGCCCGCGCGGGCGCACAGCACCCTTCCCTTTGTGCGAAGGAGACGATCAATTTCAGCTACAATCACCGGCGTGAACCAGCCACTGCTCAAGTCAGCTCTTCGCTATGCTGCAACGGCAGCCGCCGTGGCGGTTGTCGTCTTCGTCTACCACGTTGTAATCAGGGTGAACCACACCACTGTCGCGCTCACTTTTCTGATCGGTGTACTGATAGTGTCGGCGAATTGGGGCTTGCGTCCCGCCGTTTTCATGGCCTTCGTTTCCGCCCTGGCTTTCAACTACGGCTTTCTTCCCCCTGTCGGCACGTTGACCATTGCAGATCCCCAGAATTGGGTTGCCCTGTTTGCTTTCCTGGTCACCGCAATCATCGCGAGCCAACTGGCAGAGCGAGCGCGCCGGGAGGCGCAAGGAGCCAATGAGCGGCGTGGCGAGGCCGAACGTCTTTACAAATTCAGCCAGCAACTCCTTTCCAGCGACAACGTCGTAGAACTCTTGAATGCGATCCCGCGATACATTGTGGAGCGATTCGCCGTAAAAGCCGCAGCCATCGCGTTGCCCAACCGCCCCGATGTCTATCGTTCGAGCTCCGCCATTCACGACTTGGAGCTCCACGATCTGCAGTTGGTCTGCATGCGCGGCGAACCCATGACTGACCCGGAGAAACGCGCTGTGTTCATGCCTCTGCGGATGGGCGTTCGGGTCGTGGGCAGTATGGGCGTTTCCGGTGCGCTGCTTTCCCGCGAAACTCTGGAGGCGATGAGCAGTTTGATTGCGATCGCAATCGAGCGCGCCGGGGCAATAGAAAAGCTCAGCCGAACCGAGGCCGCGCGCGAAAGCGAGCAACTGCGTTCCGCCCTGCTCGATTCAGTTACCCACGAATTCCGTACCCCACTGACCGCCATCAAGGCCTCAGCCACTTCGCTGCTCTCGAATCCCGGGCTGGATGCGGCTCAACGTATCGAACTCCTCACCGTGATCAACGAGGAAAGTGACCGCTTGAATCGCCTCGTAGGCGAAGCTGCCGAAATGGCGCAACTCGATGCCAACCAGTTCGAGCTTCAATTGGGGGCGCATCCAATCCAGGAAGCCGTCGAGGACGCCCTGCAGAAAGCCAAGCCGACATTGGCTCGGCATCCCGTCGATGTCCGGCTTCCCAGCAACTTGCCGCTGGTCCGAATGGATAAAGGCCGCATCGCAGAGGTCCTAACCCAGTTGCTCGAAAACGCCGCCAAGTACTCTTCCCCCGAATCGCCGATTCAGATCACAGGAGAAGTTGGCAACCGGATGGTGATGACCAGTGTCGCCGACCGGGGACCGGGCATCGACGATTTCGAACAGTCCTTGATATTCGAAAAATTCTATCGCGGTCGAGATCAACGCCTGCAGGTCCAAGGCACCGGCATGGGCTTGGCGATTGCCAAGGCAATCGTCGAAGCTCACGGCGGCAAGATCGGTGTTACCAGCCAGCCCGGCCATGGATCAGTGTTCTACTTCACCCTGCCCGTGGCGTAAATGCTGGTGATGTAGGCGCGGGCCTCCACGCCCGCTCGGGCTCAGGCAAAACCCTCACTAAAGCTTCAAAGAAAGAATCCTCGCCGCCGCGCGGCACCAACCCTACGAAAGCGAGTTGTTTTTTAAGGCAAGTAGTAGCGGAACGACGTCAAGAACATATTCTCCGTCGCGTCCGGAGTACCACCCACGCCACGCCAAGTATTTCGTACTACGTAGGAGTACTGTGGTCCCCATTGAAGCCTGCCCTTCGGCCCGTTGTAAAAGCGATACCAAAACCCGATGCTGCCTTCAATGATGTTGCGCGTGTCCCCGTTGCAGTTGGACAGCCCGCCAGGATTGAACCCACCGCTCAGAGGCGTGCCCACAGAGCCGGGAACGGGAATGGTCGCGGTGCCGCCTGTCGGATTGCTGGAAGTGGGGGGAGTGGCAACGGTCGTGGTAGTGGCGGCCGGTGGCGTCTCCGTGCCGCAACCCGAGTTATTGAACAGCGGCGATCCGTACCCAACTCCCTTCCCAGCGGAACTGAGATATGCAACCCGGTCTTCATATTCGCCGCCAACATTGGTGTAAACGTCCAGCCTTGGGGAATGCCATTCCAGGGTGCCGAGCGCCTGGTAGTTTCTCACTGGAATCAGCACGCCATCGGGACGGGCAATCGCATCCGTAAGCCCGGCGGCGCCGTAGCGTCCGATGCCATTGCCGCCCAGGAAATGCACTCCAATATCGAAGTGCTTAGCGATGGTCCCGCGGGCGTTGGCGCCGATACCGCCGTCCCACGCCGAGTTGTTAAACGCGCCCGTCGCGGAAGGCTTGGTTGCAACCCCCAGCGGGTAGACCCGATCGCGGAAGTCGGTGAATAGCCCGAATATCTCGAAGTGTCCCCACCCCGGCTCGACGGCTAGCTTGCCGACGAAATCAGGCGTGGCATTGAAAGAGTAGTTTACGGTTGGGTTGTAAAGACCGCCGCTCGTTCCTTGCTCCCCGAGCACGAAGTTGTTGCTGGCGCCGTGGCCACCAAGAGTCGTCTGTGAATCTTCCACCGCGAAAGCCAGCCAGGCCTTGTTGCCCAGGTTCTTGGATACCCGGAAACCGTACTGCCGGGCCCAGCTAAAACCCACGTTATAATTTGCGTCGATGGTCATCGGTAGCGCTTCGCTGCGGTTGTCAACGCCTTTCTTGGTCTCCGTGACCAGGCTCCACATTTGGCCGCCGGTAAAACCCCAGCCGCTATTTAACTTAGCCTGGCCCCATAACTGTCTTTGCCGAAGCGTATAGCTGTTGCTCTGGTTGTTGTTGGAGGTAATTCCAGCCGACAAGAAATCCGACTCGTAGTAGCCGGTCAGCTTGGTGTTGCTCAGTTTTCCTTCCCCCAACATCGAAATGCGCGACTGGCGGCCGGACCCAAAGAACTCCGACATGTGACTCTGCGCCGCGCCCGGAAACGTAATCGAGTTAAACGGCGAGTTGATGTCGGAACCAAGCGCATGCTGTCGCCACACCGTTTCTGCCGCCAGGAAGCCGCCGGGAGTTACTGTAATCCCTTTGTAATGGATCGCCAGCGGGCTCTCCAGGCTCGACTGAATATTCTTCTGCGTCTCTTGCAACGAGAGGGCAGCATTGGTGGCGTTTTGCTTTAGATCAGTCACGTCGGTCCGCACCGCAGCGACATCCTGTTGTTGCTGAGTGCTTTGTGCAGCCGCCGTATCGGCTTTTTGCGCTGCCTCGCTAGCCGCATTTTGGACTTGACCCACCTGCTGCTGCAACTGCTGGATGACCGCATCCCGACTCTGTAATTGATTCATCAGTTGTTGAATCTGCCGCTGCTGCGCATCGATCGCCCGCTTCATTTCACTGAGCTGGGTCGAAACGCTGGGCTCAGATGTCTTGGCGACCGCCTTCTTCTTGGTAGTCGTGCTGCTGCCTGCGGTCGTATCTTGCGGTGCGGGCGCCGCGAAAGCGCCAACTACCAGCGCAAACGCCAACCCCAAAGCCATTGCGTGCTTCATTTCTCCTCCCGAATCATTCAAAGATGGACAACCGGCTAAATAAAAATATTGGTGCGACGTCTCTTGCAGGACTTGTGGGACCGTTGATGCTATCTGCCCTTTATTAAAAATTGATGAATATTTGATAAATCTTAGGTGAATTGGCCGCCCCTGACGCCCGACTTGAACACTAGATAGCAAGACCAAACAGCAACGGAACTCTGGCAGAGAAGAGAAAGCAGCTACAAGAAGTTGATACGTGTCTTACCCGCAGAACACGCGGAGGATCATGACTTCGGTTGCCCTGATGAGGGCAGCAGCAAGCCATTCGCGTGACGACGCGCACACTGAATCCCGTGCACTCAATTGAGCAGACCAAGAACATCCAGTTCGCTGGCAGTGCCGACGTACACTTTCCCGTTCATGATTGTGGGTACGGAAAAGGTGATCCCGAGTCCAAGCAGATCCCGTTGACCAACCTGTTCCGAGTTATACAGCTCTCGGGAAACCTTCGTTGCGTCATACGCATGCAACACCGCGGGTAGGACTATGCGTTCTTGCGACCGCCGTTCGATGGCCCACACAATCGCGTTGCTCGACCCGTTAGCCGAAATTGACGGTGTGGCTCCAAACCTTGTCGGCGCCTGAGAGACTGGCCTCCCGGAAAGCAATCCCTGCGATATTGGCGTATTGGCTGAGAAAATCACTTTGTCCGGAAAGATAAACCCTGTTGTTCCAATAGGCCGCACTGCTCCAATAGCCGTTCGCGGAGCCGCGCACGGTTTGGATCACGTCATTCTTATGGGCATTGAACTTACCCAAGTTTGCGCGATTCACCACATAGATGAGTCCTTGCTTTCCGGCGCTGATGATTTCATCCGGAAATTTGCCGCCTTGCGGGGGCAACAGCAGGCCCGCGCCCGATCCCAGATCGAGGTCATTCTTCGACAACTTCAATTGATCGGATGGCGTGAAATAATCCTGCACCTCAAGTGCGGCATCGAATTTCAGGAAGCTGTCTCCCCAGTCGCTGCCTTCTTTGTTAATGTCGAAAGTCCCATTGCCCGTGATCAGATAAATGCTGCCCGCCGCGTCCACCGACGGAGCCCCGCCGCTCTGCCAGACGCCTCCGTCAGAACCGTTCGGGGTACTGTTGAACACCGCCGCCCGAGCCAGACTCGCAGCGCTGTATCCTAAGATCCAACCGTGGAATGGCGCGACATCGCCGAACGAGGCCCAGGCAATATAAACAATTGTGTTCGACAGCAACAATCCCGCCCGCTGCAATTCGTGGTGGGCATCGAAACTTATGATGCCGCGCTTGCTTCCTGCACCCTTTCCCGGTACCGAGGCTTCAATCTGGACTGGGCCCCCGAACTTTTCCGCCCCTGTCGCGATGTCCAGGGCATGCAACCGGTTCACATAGGCGCCGTTCTCTTTCGTGGCCGCGACCAGATACAGAGTCCCGCTGCTGGGATCAATCACCGGCGTCCCGGTAATTCCAATCACCGAGGCGAAGGGACAAGGATTCGCGCCAGTGTCCGCGCACGGGATGGGCGTGATGCCTTTGCCCGGATTAATAAAGCTCTCATACCACAGAGCCCCCGTGTTCCCACCGTCCGCATCAAATGCGTACACGCTATCATTCTCCGTCGTCACGTAGATGACGTTGTAAGTCCCTTTGCCAGGAATCGACACATTGTAGACATACAGCGGCTGCCCGAAGATTTGCCCATCGACGGGAAACGAAAACAGTTTTCCGAAGGTCTTGGAATTGACATTCGTTGGCGTCAGAACTGTCTCCTGGAGGTTCTGCCCCGTCCGAGCCAGATCATTGTGCCAGGTCAGCATGCCCGAGTAGCTCTGAGCGTGGACAAGCCAAACGCTCAAACTCCAAAGGCAGAGGACCGCCAAAAGCTTCAACGACCAGTGGAAGACTCGGCCGGAGAACGAGTGCTCATTGCGAGTGGCTGGCATGGTACATCCCTCCCTAGGTGTTATCGGAAGAGCTTGGAAATAAGACCTGGCTTGCCGTTCTCCGGATAAAGTCGGTGCAGGGCCACCGAAACTGCGCCATTGTGATCCCGCCCCGGCTGGCTGTCAAGACAGCGTTGGTTAAATTTGCAGTTCAAGGCGCCGCGCAGGGTGCTCTCCGCGCTACACTTCTTAATTCCCCAGATGTGGCAAACTCTTTCTTCGGGGCTGCGATGAATATTTTCGAATTCACCATGCTGGTGGCGGCAGGCTCGTTTGCGGCTGGACTCCTGGGATCGCTCACTGGGCTTGGCGGCGGAGTCGTTCTCGTCCCCCTCCTCACCCTCTTTTTCAAAGTCGACATCCGCTACGCCATCGGAGCCTCCCTGGTTTCCGTCATTGCGACGTCGTCGGGCGCAGCCGCCGCCTACGTGAAAGAGGGATTCTCCAATATCCGCATCGGCATGTTCCTCGAGATCGCAACCACGCTGGGCGCTTTGGCGGGAGCCTTCCTGGCAGCGTTCATTTCCACCAAAGCGCTCGCCACGATCTTTGGTCTAATGCTTCTCTATTCGGCCTACCTCTCCCGAAAGCCGCGAACCCGTGACCAACGCAATCTGCCGCCAGATCCACTCGCGACCCGCCTCCGGATGAACGGAAGCTTCCCCTCCGAAGAGGGAGGAATACGCCACTACAACGTGCAGCACGTGCCCACAGGATTCGGCCTGATGTTCGGTGCGGGCGCGCTCTCCGGACTGCTAGGCATCGGCTCGGGCGCAGTCAAGGTCCTCGCCATGGACCAGGCCATGAAAATTCCCTTCAAAGTCTCCACCACTACCAGCAACTTTATGATTGGCGTCACCGCCGCCGCCAGCGCCGGCGTCTACCTCAATCGAGGCTACGTCGATCCCGGCCTAGCCATGCCAGTGATGCTGGGAGTCCTCGCGGGATCGCTATTGGGAGTGCACATATTGATGAAGGCGGAAACCAAAATGTTGCGGCTTGTATTCAGTATCGTGATCGCCGTACTCGGCGTGCAGATGCTGTACAAAGGCCTGACCGGAGGAATCTGAATTGGCGCAAACCGGCGAAGATCGAGGCTTGACCGATCAGCAGCTTGAAAACATCGTAGGCAATCTGCTCCGCGCCGGAGTTTCACTCTCCGCTTTCGTGGTCGCGTTTGGCGCCATCATTTACCTGATCCGCCACGGCCGCGAGCCCGCAAGTTACCGGGTATTTCAAGGCGAACCTTCCGACCTCAAAAGCCTGAGCGCGATCGTCCGCTACGCTTTCGAATTCCGCGGCCGCGGCATCATCCAGTTCGGACTGCTCCTGCTCATCGCCACCCCAGTCTTCCGCGTCGCCCTCTCCATCTGGGGATTCGCCGCCGAGCGCGACCGCATGTACATGATCTTCACCGCCATCGTCCTGATAGTCCTGCTGTATAGTCTGCTAGGCTCCGGCTCCGCCTTCTGAACGTGTGGGGACGGGCGACTCGCCCGTCCAGGCGGAGCAAAGCTCCGCAGCGCATTTGTCACGACTGCCCATTTATCACAACGCTCACTCTAAAGGTCCAACCGAGAAGCAAGTCAGGATTTGAAAGGGCATGGCTTCAGCCATGCCGCCAATCCTCAGATTCGGGGGCAAAAGCGGGGGGCAAAAGCGGGGACAGACGGGACGTTCCCCCATTTCCCGAGAGCTAGGCAACAAAAGTAAGACTGTGCTGACGGGGATCAGGTGCGGGCTTTGGCGGCCGTCCTCCCTTTCGCGGAGCCAGCCGCCGCAAAGTCGTCGGTGCGAGCGCAGCTACGAATTCGATGGTTCCCAGCGGTCGACCCGTGTGCGTGCACTGGCGCAGCGCGCTGACCTCGGCTTGCGATTCTCCCGCTGCCAGATACTCACTCCACCCTGCCACCGTCCACCGCTTTTGCCAGCGTTCCATTTCCAGCATTTGGTTGCAAACCTCGGGGTTGCAGTGGGCCGCGGCGCTCGACCATGGCCACTCCTCCGCCGCTGACGCCATGCCGGCACGCACCGGATTCAACTCCACATAACGCAGCCCTGCCCACAGGTGCGAATCGTCCAAGGGGCAGGAATAGAACCGTCCCTGCCACACGTGCCCACTGGACGACTGCCGGACGTTCCAATAAGATGCGTAGCGTCCGTGGGTGTGCTTGAGCGTTTGCGACAAGGCTGCGGCGGTGCGGGGAACGACGATCAAATGCACGTGGTTGGACATCAGGCAGTAGCCCAGCACGGCAAGACGGTGGAGCTCAGCATATTGCCGCAGCAACTCCAGGTAAGCGACGCGATCCGGGTCGTTCGCCAGAATCACTTGCCGGGCATTGCCGCGCTGCGTAACATGATGGGCAACGTCTGCGACAACCACGCGAGGCAATCGAGCCATGGCCAGAAAATATCAGAAGATGATTAGGTCTGTGACTCGGTATCGCTCGTTTCTGGCTGCGATTCGCCCCCCATTCCCATATTGGTCGAAAAAAACCAGGGAACGTCCCGTCTGTCCCCAGGTTTCCCCACCAGGTTTCCGCCCCCCAGGTTTCCGCCCCAGGTTTCCGTCCTGATTTCTGGCTATTTCAGTGGCAAGAGCCGCTACCGGAATCATGAAAGCTCTTGCCCGCTTGCGGCACGAACTCCCAGTCATAGCCTGACGAATGCAGAGTGAGCTTCAAAACTCCGAACGTATCCGCGTTCCGCACTTCGCTATTCGGCTTGGGCTTGTCGAAACTCCGGTGTGAATTCTTGCCTCCGCTGCCGACCACGAATTCGCGAATGCCTCGTTTCGAATCGGCCTTCCCATCGGGATCCTGCGGCGCAAAGCGTTCGTAGTCGTGATCGTGACCGTTGATGACCACGTCCGCGTTGGCTTCATACAGTGCCTGCCACAGCGGCTTCATCAACGGGTCGTTGCCGTGTTTCGCGCCGGAACTAAAAAGGGGTTTGTGAAAATACGCCAGCGTGCAAGCCACCGGGTGTTGCGCGAGGTCCTGCCGGAGCCATTGTCCCTGCGGGGACGCAGCATTACAGCCCCCGACCTCGTCACACTCGCTGTTCAGAACAATGATGTGCCAGGCGCCCAAATCGTAGCTGTAATAAGCCTTCTTGGGATCGCCGGCGGCTGCGCCAAAGTAGCGCGCGTAGCCGGATGCGCCGTCGCTGTGATACTCGTGATTCCCCGCTGCGGGTCGGGTGCGGTCCTTGAAACGTCCCCAGGTTGGGCCGTAGCACTTGGCAAACTGCTCATCGGAGCCATCGGGATACGCCAAGTCTCCCGCCGCGAAGACTGTGCCTGGAATGTTTTCAATCAACTTTGCCGTGGCTTCGGCTCCGGAGAGGTCGTCGCAACTCGCAATATCGCCAGCGCCAACCAGGACGGGGTCGGATTTGGCGGCCTCGCTTTTCGCGTAACTCGGTACAACTAGCCCACAAAATACAGTCACAATCAGAAGCGCCAGTCTCCGCAAATAACACCTCACCAGATGAAGTTAGACGAGCGAGTCTTAAGCCTAGCTGAATCTCAAGAAAGAATTAAGTGGCCGGTTGCCAGCCAGCGCAACCATCTCCCTAAAACTGGAAGCGAAGCATCAATTGAAGCTGCCGCGGCAGGCCGGTGCCCGTGTTGGGCGAAGTGGCGTTGTCGTTATTATTGTTAAAATTGTTGGTCGTCGTGATCTGACCAAGATTTCCTGCCGGTTGAAGTACCCATGCGGAACCCACCTGCACGTAATTAAACGCGAGGTTATTAGGGTTCGGATCTCCGAGTTGAACGTGGTTGAAAATGTTGAATGCTTGCACGCCAAACTCCACGGAAACACGCTCGGTTATTTTTGTTGTCTTCATCAGCGCCATGTCGATCTGCCAGGCGTCCAGAGCCCGAATCAGGCCGTTGGGAGCGTCGCCGAACCGGCCCACCAAGCCATATGAAGCATACGGAACCCCGAGTTCATCCGTCCCGACTGCGAGCGGCGGCGGGGCAAACGCGGCGGGATTGATGGGGATCGTATGGTTCTGCACTCCTCCCGGAAGCAGCACGGGAACTCCAGGAACGAGGTCAGGCCGCTGAGTGGTTTGGTCATTGCCGTCTGGGAGTTGGGTTGGTGAGATGTTCATCGTGATGGTAAGGGGATGGCCGGTATGCCAAAGGCCAACACCGCTGAAGCTCCAGCCACCGACGATCTTCCCCAACACGCCCCCTTCATCCAAGTAGGGTTTCCCTGGTCCAAATGGCAATTGGTAAACTGCATTCGCCGTAAAATTTTGACGAACGTCGAAGATGCTCGGCCCGAAGTCACAGCGGAGGCAATTTACATTTTCCGGGCCATTGGATTCCCCTCCGCCCACCGAGCCATCATTGATGGCATGAGACCAGGTATAGCGGGTCTGGAAAGACAGGCCGTTGTCAAAACGGCGTTCTAAACTCAACATCAGCGCATGGTAGGTGCTGGCCCCGATATCGGATTTGTAGTCTACGGAACCGTAGGGGTCGCCGCCAGGATAGTACTGATCCAGCGTGCGTGTGCAATTCCCGTTGCTGTCGGGCGGGGTAATGCAGAAATTGACCCCTCCGCGAGAAAACAACCGCACACCGTGCGACCCAAGATACTGCGCGGATGCCAGAAAGTTGGCAGGCAATTCGCGATCAATCGTAAGACCCCAGGTTTCGACATAGAGATCGCGGCGCCCCTGGCGCTGCAAGGCGCGAGGTTGCTGAAGGTTGGCAACGTTGCTCCCCAATGCACTCAGGTTTGGGACTGCCTGCTGATAGGCCGGTAACAGGGGCGTGCCTGGGCCAGATGGGTCTAGATTCACGAACGCGGTGTAGCGGTCGCTCTCCAAACCGGCGTTAAGGTCATCATTCTGAGCCGCACCATGATAAATTCCGAAACCCGATCGAATGACGGTCTTTCCATGAAAGACACTCGGAGCCCAGGCAAAGCCGACGCGCGGATCGAAGTTCCGGTAGTCGGCGTTATACAGAGCCGGATTCCTCGGACATGGCGGCGTGTTGATGGGCGTGGGATAAGGTCCATTCGTCGAGCCCGATCCCAGACAAACTCCATGAAATTGATTGACATCGAAAACCGTAGTGCGATCGTCGGCTTCGTTCGCAACCCCGTAGTATTCCCAACGCAGTCCCAGATTGAGCGTCAAGGTGGGAGTGACTTTCCAATCATCTTGGAAGTAGGGCATATAAAAGGTACGCCGAAGTTTGTGGCAGCACCACGGAGCGGTGAACGCAATTTGATAAAGCGCGCCATTCACAAAGCCCGTGTCCGCGCTGCCGGAATTGTCGGCGAAGTAGAGGTTGTTGTCCGCTGTCTTGCCCTGATTCAGCCGAACCCGGCGAATCTCCATTCCTGTCTTGAAAGTGTGGGCACCGTGAACCCACGTCAGGTTATCGACTACGCCATAGGTCGTACCCACTTCGTGATCTGCGTTATCGTCGTTGATCTGGACCCAGTCATTTGTATGAACGGCATAGTCCAGCGGGGCCACCTGGGGATTAATGAAGGGAGCCCGGTTCACGAAAAGTTTGACTTCGTTCAGCACCGCCGGAGAAAAAGTCCGCTGCAGGGCGATAAAGTAATTCGCCGGGTGGTTGATGGTTTGAACCAGGTCATAGGGAACGGCAGCGCCATTCGTCCCACTGACCAGGCTGATGTCGCGCTGGGCCCGTCCGTATAACAGCGTTTTGTCGTTGACTTTGTAATCGATTCGCGCCAGCCACGTGTCTTCGTGCACCGTCGTGGGTGCAGGCGCCGTGAACTGATCGGAGTCGGGCAGCGGGGTTTGCGGGTTATTGCTCTGACTGACGAAGGCCCCATCCGAATAAACGAAGACAGGATTGCAGTTTCCGATGGCACCGGTGGAAGCCCGCCACGGGAAAGCCTGAAGGATGGAGCACATCTGTGGCGACTTTGCCAGAGTCTGCCGTTGAATCGAGGGTGACGGCACGAGCACTCGTGTCGTCGCGCCTCCATATTGGCGAAGGCCTTCGTAATTCAGAAAGAAGAACAACTTGTCCTTGACGATGGGGCCACCAACACTCATCCCGTATTGACCAAAGCGAAAAGGAGGAATGGCGGGATTGCCGTTGACGTCAAAGTCATTGAAGTTCCGCGCATCGAAAACCGAGTTTCTTAAATAGCCAAAGAGCGACCCGTGGAAGTCATTCGTTCCCGACTTGGTGACTACGTCGACCTGTCCGCCGGCCTGGGTGCCGTATTCCGCATCGTATAGTGCGCTACTGACGCGATACTCTTCGATTGCGTCCTGAGAGATTTGCAAACGGGTTTGCGACTTTTGAGCTTGTTCCTGAATACCGCCCGCGTCGACGCCGTCAAACTGAAAGTTGTTATCGTCTCGGGCGCGACCCGCGAAGCGAATGGTTCGTTGATCGCCGCCACCGTCATCCTGCGCGAAGGGTGCGAGCAGAGTGAAACTTGCCCAGTCGCGGCCGTTGTTGGGGAGATTCAGGATCTGATCTGTGCGGATGACCGCGGATGCTTCAGGCGAACTCCGGTCTACTGGAACTGCTGTTGCAGTGACCTCGACTTTTTCGGCAACCGCGCCAACTTCCAACTGGACATCCAATGTGCGCGTCTGACCGACTTGTACTATGACGTTTTCGATTACATGGGTCTTGAAGCCGGCATCGGTGACTGTCACCGTGTAGCGACCCACAGCCAAGCCCGAAATTCGGTAGTAGCCTTTCGAATTGGTCCGCTGTTCCTGGGAGATGCCCGTGTCCACAGCCACGATCTTCACGCTCGCTCCCACGATCGCGGCTTCCGTTGAATCGGTCACCGTACCCTCGAGAACGGCGCGATCAATTTGCGCCACCACGGCCACGCAGCTGACCATCGACAGGACCGCGATCAGAAGAGCCCGCTGAACGAACGTGAAAACGGAACTTGGGGAAGGTGAGGAAGGTGAGATTGGCCGCATAAGAAACTCCTGGTTCGGGTCGCGGCGGGTTTCTCGCCGGAATGAGATTGCTTTGTTTATGTTCAGAGCCCGCGATTCTAGCCCGGTTCACACGCGCCCTGGCTCAACGGCATTCACAGCATTCACAACGCAACCGTCGATCAAGCTTTCCGCCAAATTGGAACGTCCTTCCGCTACACCAACTGCGGTGACAGAATGACGCTGTCGCGGTTCAGTCAACCGCGCGTTTAATGATTGGGACTAGACGCGATGTTACGAAAGCAATGTGACCGGACTGTGATAGGAGTGTGAACTGATAGTTAAACTTCCGAGACAAAACCGGGGAGACAAAACCGGGGACAGACGGGACGTTCCCCCATTTCCCGAGAGCTAGGCAACAAAAGTAAGACTGTGCTGACGGGGATCAGGTGCGGGCTTTGGCGGCCGTCCTCCCTTTCGCGGAGCGAGCCGCCGCAAAGTCGTCGGTTCGAGCGCAGCTATGAATTCGATGGTTCCCAGCGGTCGACCCGTGTGCGTGCACTGGCGCAGCGCGCTGACCTCGGCTTGCGATTCTCCCGCTGCCAGATACTCACTCCACCCTGCCACCGTCCACCGCTTTTGCCAGCGTTCCATTTCCAGCATTTGGTTGCAAACCTCGGGGTTGCAGTGGGCCGCGGCGCTCGACCATGGCCACTCCTCCGCCGCTGACGCCATGCCGGCACGCACCGGATTCAACTCCACATAACGCAGCCCTGCCCACAGGTGCGAATCGTCCAAGGGGCAGGAATAGAACCGTCCCTGCCACACGTGCCCACTGGACGACTGCCGGACGTTCCAATAAGATGCGTAGCGTCCGTGGGTGTGCTTGAGCGTTTGCGACAAGGCTGCGGCGGTGCGGGGAACGACGATCAAATGCACGTGGTTGGACATCAGGCAGTAGCCCAGCACGGCAAGACGGTGGAGCTCAGCATATTGCCGCAGCAACTCCAGGTAAGCGACGCGATCCGGGTCGTTCGCCAGAATCACTTGCCGGGCATTGCCGCGCTGCGTAACATGATGGGCAACGTCTGCGACAACCACGCGAGGCAATCGAGCCATGGCCAGAAAATATCAGAAGATGATTAGGTCTGTGACTCGGCATCGCTCGTTTCTGGCTGCGATTCGCCCCGCATTCCCATATTGGTCGAAAAAAACCAGGGAACGTCCCGTCTGTCCCCAGGTTTCCGTCCCAGGTTTCCGTCCCCAGGTTTCCGTCCCCAGGTTTCCCCAGGTTTCCACTGAAAGATCAACAAGCTCTCATTGCGGTTAAGCACCGGGTTGTCGCTGATTGCTTCAGCCATGCGCTAAACTGGGGCCGGCAGTATTTCGGTACGAAGAGGAGTCATACGTGGAAATACGTCAGCGCATTGCTGTGATCTTGTGCCTGGGGATAGGCCTGGCGTCGTCGGGGCTCACTGTGGCGCAGTCCTCTCCGGGGTTGGGACAAGAGATGAGTCATGCAGATCGCGAGCCGCCCGGACTGCATGACTTCGATTTTTTATTCGGACGCTGGCAAATCCATCATCAAAAGCTGAAGCATCGCCTCGTCAACAGTCACGAGTGGATCGAATTCGAAGGGACATTATTCACCCAGCCACTGATGGGTGGCTACGCTAATGTCGACGACACCGTGTTCGAAGTTCCGGGCGGCACTTATCGCGGCGTAGCTCTCCGATCGTTCGACGCCAAGACGGGGCAGTGGTCGATCTGGTGGATGGACAGCAGGACGCCACTTGGTCCGATGGATCCGCCAGTGAGAGGCAGCTTCCTCAATGGCGTAGGAACGTTCTATGCGAACGACGATACCGAAGACGGGAAACCAGTCCGCACACGCCTCATATGGTCCAAGATCACACCCACCTCAGGTCACTGGGAGCAGGCAGAATCAAGCGACGGTGGTAAAACGTGGGAAACGGATTGGATAATGGACCTCAAACGAGTGCGATAGTTGGGTGAGTGGATATTTGCCTTCGAGACCCGGCGCATCGTTAGCCGCAGCAAAATTGACAATGTCGTTGACGACATCGTCAAGCTGCTCGAATACGCGAAAGGTTTTTCGCAAGAACACTTGATGTCTGGTTGCAACAGTTACTTCCGGTTTGCCCCGTTAATCTTGTGCGCTCTCCAAGAGAGTTCGCGGTAATTCACCGAGAGATATAATTCCCGCGTGCGACAACCTATGTGGCATGTAATGGCGCTTCGCGTTTCCAAAGCAGTTCTCGTTTTTGCAATCGCACTTTTCTACACGATTCTGGTCCTAAACAACATCACGGATTACGGCTCCAACTATGAGTTTGTCCGCCACGTCCTGATGATGGACTCAACCCTTCCGGGGAACCACCTCATGTGGCGCCGTCAATTCGCCGCTAGTACATACGGTCTTCTACATCGGCATCATCGCCTGGGAATCAGTCACTATGCTTCTATGCTGGTGGGCTGGTGTTCGGTTGCTGAAATCGTATCGAGCGGACAGGGCGCAATTCGCCGCTGCACTGAACGTCGCCTTGATTGCGCTGACGACGAGCCTGCTGATGTGGTTGGTGGCATTCCTCGATGTCGGGGGCGAATGGTTTCTGATGTGGCAGTCGAAAATGTGGAATGGGCAGGAAGAGGCATTCCGAATGTTTACTATTGTTGGTGTGGTGTTTTTGGTGGTGGTGCAACGCGAGCCAACCCCCGATTAGCCGGCTATCCGGAAGCTGTGTGTTAGTTGGCGACAAATCGCCATCTCACTCATTGACCAGGGGTTGGTCGTTGCCAATGAGTGTAAACGCTCGTTAGCGGAAATCATCGTGGTAAGTCCTGCAAATTCAGAGTAAAGTGCTGGCGATGAAAGCCACTACACGAAATGCCATGCATTCAGAACAATCGAATCGTAGGAACGTTGGGGCACAGCGATGGGGCATAGTCCTGCTCGTCCTCAATTTCATCGGTGCCGTCGTTTATGCGGTTAGAGCTTCGAATGGTTGGGTAATACCACGGGAGCGGGAGCTTGGCTTGCATTCGGTGACAGGAGAGCCATTCATCTGGGCACTTTCCATTTTGCCAGTCTGTGCTGTCTTCCTTGTGTTGAATCTGACGTGGGGTGCGTTCATCCTCGCCCGAAAACGATGGCACTGCGGAATCTTCTGGCTATTGTCAATTCCGATTTGGCTGGCCGCAGTGGTAATCGATTTCGCGCACCACTGACCCTGATTGATGAAACATCCCGATTTCACTCACTGACCCCTGGCCGGACCGTTAATGAGTGAAATTGCCTCTGAACAACTATTGACTTTCGGCTTGCAGGTGATCAGGGAGTTTCTGGAATCGATTCACACAAGCCGGCTTCAGCACTGACCTCCCAAGCATGCCTCGGCCGGCACTGGTTCGAGATGATGGCTAGGATGGTTAGGGGCTGCAGGATGTGAAAAAATCAGCTAGGGCCGCAGATGAACGCCCATGAACGCGGATAACCTACAGTGTTTTTCATCGGCGTTCATCCGCTTTCATTAGGGGCACCCACTGGATTCGCCTTGGAAAGACTACGAGATGCGAAAAGGGTTTACGAGAAAACCACAAGCGGACGAGCCCGCGACGCCAGTCAAGAACTACATCACGCGGAGCGGGCTGCAGCGCCTCAAAGATGAGCACCGGTTTCTGCTCACCCGGGAACGCCCGGCCGTGACGGAGGTGGTGGCGTGGGCCGCCGGCAACGGCGATCGCAGTGAAAACGCCGACTATCAGTACGGCAAGCGGCGGCTGCGGCAGATCGATGGGCGGATTCGCTTTCTCACGAAGCGAATCGAAGCCGCGGAAGTGGTGGACCCGGAAGCTCCGAGAGCGGGGCAGGCGGCGACGAGGGCATTCTTCGGAGCGACCGTGCGCTATGCCAATGCCGCGGGAGTATCGCGAGTGGTCAGCATCGTGGGCACCGACGAGATCGATCTCAACCGCAACCACATCAGTTGGGTGTCACCTCTGGGGCGCGCGTTGATGAAGTCGGCAGCGGGTGACAGCGTAGTCCTTCAATTGCCGGGCGGTACAGAATACCTGACCGTGCTGGAAGTGTGTTACGAGCGCATTTCTGTGGAACCGTTCCGTGAACCACCTGGATCCGAGGCCTCGGCAAAGAGACTCACTCGCCGACGCTAAATCCACCTGACGAAGAAACAGCGAGATTAGCTTATCTACGACGGGGGGCGGGGCCGCACTTCCAGGCGGGCGGGACCAGTCCTCTCAACAAGAAAATGGTCCGGGTGGCAGGAGTTGAACCTGCGTGGGGGGCAAAACCGGGGACGGGGCAAAACCGGGGGACGGCAATACCGGGGACGGCAATACCGGGACGGCAATACCGGGGACAGACGGGACGTTCCCCCATTTCCCGAGAGCTAGGTAGGTGGCCCATTCAAGCCGTCTTTTTGTCCAGTCCCAATACATCCCTTACAAAACGTCCCGGGACATCCCTTACAGTTTGGGTTCTTCTTTCGACCTGGGGATCCAGCGCTTGACCATGGTCGAGCGCTGGATCCCTAGGTCGATCTCGCGAATCAGAGTGGTGCAGTAGTAGACCTGGCACCGACTCTCCAGGCGCACCACTTCCACCCATTCCCCAGCCAAAGCCAGGCTGATCTTCCAGTTCTGGCCAGCCAGCGTCAGCTTCCCCTGCGCGTCCACCTTTAGCACTTTTGCGCCGGCGGGATATTCCCATCGTGGCGGGTTGGGATCGTAGCGCCGCAAGCTGGGACGCCAGCGACTGGCCGGCGTTTGCATCGCCAACGCCTCGTGCGGCCGCACATGATTGTGTTCCCAGCGAAACTCGTCCAGCCAGCTTTGCGCGTCCTCCATCCACGTGCGCCGTCGTGCCAGCGCCCGTTGTAGCTCTCCGTGAAAGCGCTCGACTTTCCCTTGCGTCTGCGGATGCCGCACCCGGCTCCAGTGCAGCGCGATCCCCTGTTGCATCAGCCACAGCGACAGCTTGGTCATGCCCCCCGTGCTCTGCACACTCCACCACGGCGTACCGTGGTCCATCAGCATGGCCTCGGGCACGCCATGCGCGCACAAGGCGTCCCGCAAGGGTTCCCGCACTTGTTCGGTATGCGTACTCTCCACCGCTCGCAACACGATCAGGTAGCGGCTATGATCGTCGATCACCGACAGCGGCCCCACCTTCCGATACCACAGCTTCGGACCTTTAAAGTCCATCTGCCACAACTCGTTGGCCACACTCCGTTCGAAGCGCTCGACTGCAGGTGGATGGCGGTCCTCGGCTGCAATCAAATCGTGCCGCAGCAGAATGCGATGAATCGTATTGCGCGCCAGTTCGATCCCTTCGCGTTGCAGCAGCACTCGCAACTTGCGCGCGCCCCAGTCGGGATAGCGCCGCCGCAACTCCAACACCCGTTGCTCCTCCGACCCTTCGGTTCGTCGCGGACTCTTCTGCGGACGCCGGCTGCGTTCCGCGATGCCCTCCACCCCGCCTTGACGATAACGCTTCAACCACTCGTAACCTACCGGCCGCGAAATGCCGAACTCCTGGCACAGAGCCACCATCGTCTTCTCCCGCCGATGAGCCGCCACTACGAACCGTACCCGTTGCTCTTGTACGTCCATGGTTTTCCAGGGCATCCTTCTCTCTCCTCCGCGCCTTCCACGCGCTGGAGAGTGTAAGGGATGTCCTGGGACTCCCTGTAAAGGATGTCATGGGCCTGAACAGTCTTTTGGCTTGAGTGGGGCAGTTCTCCCCAACCCCCGATCTCAACCTCCGACCAGCCCTCTTTTCTTCTTGACTGCGCGGTTCAGTGCTGATAACCTTAACTAACATACATTATCTTCAGGATAATGCTCTGATCTTTGACAACCGACTCCGGCGATGGCGCGGCTGCCTCCAAGCCGGCTCCGTACGTCCACTCGCCTAAGGAAGCGTCGGTCCGCTGGCTCGCCCAGTCCAGGCCCAGTCCCAAAACGGACCGATGGCCCGTTCACGCACCAGCCCTAACTCCCATGTTGTCTAGATTTTGCGTATAAGTCCTTAAAACTCAAAGATCTAGCACATAGTCGCAAAATAGATCTTTTTATTTTCAAGATTTTGCAACGAAAGGGGGGAGGGGGGTACCCGGTACTAAACAGTAAACTTTCCCGATGTGGGAAAAAGCCGCGAGGGCACCTTCCTCTCAACGCTCCATCTCAGAAACTAGATTCGGAGCCCCGGATGCCCTCGCAAGCCAGCCATTTTTCTTCGCCTCGCCTACGAACCCTCAGGAGCATGCAAGACGCGGAAAGTGTTGCCGCCGTTCGACCACACCAGCAGCAGCGCGTCTTTGCCTTTGGGCACGCTCGCCAATGCCTGCTTAACATCGGAGACGCTTTGGACATCGTGCCGATTGACCTGCACGATGACGTCGCCGCGCTGCAGACCGGCGTTGTCCGCCGAACTGCCAGGCTGCACCTGTTCAATCACCGCGCCGTGAATGTCGCGAGGCGCTTGCAGTTGCTGGCGAATTTCGGGAGTCATGTCGCTGAGACCAAGACCCCAGTGCATTTTGCCGTGATCGGCTTCGCTGGTTTCGTTGCCCTCGTTGTCACGGCTGCCCATCGCTTCCAGCGTGACCGGAAGGTTCATGTTCTTGCCGTCGCGCATTACTTCCAGTTGGATAGTTGTGCCCGGACGCTTCTGTCCGACTTCCACTTGCAGCTGACCAGCGTCGCTCACCTTCTGTCCATCGAGCTCGGTAATCACGTCGCCGACCTTCAGTCCGGCCTTGCCGGCTGGTGAATCGGCTTCGACCTGGGTCACGACCGCGCCGCTCGCGTCGTTCACATCGAAGAACTTGGCGTTCTCGGGCGTGACGTCGCTGATTCCGATTCCCATGTAGCCGTGAGTGACTTTGCCATCGCGGATCAGCGTGTCCACCGTGGGACGCACGATCTGCGTGGGGATGGCAAAACCCATTCCGGAGAACGCGCCGGAGGAAGAGACCAGGAATGTATTGATCCCGACCACTTCGCCGCGTGCGTCAACCAGCGGACCTCCGGAATTCCCCGGATTGATGGCCGCGTCCGTCTGGATGAATTCGCCGGGCTTGCGCGCGTTGTCCGAGAACGGGTTCGGACGGTTCAACGCACTGACAATGCCTCGCGTCACCGTAAAGCGAAAGCCAAAGGGATTTCCGAAGGCCAGTACCGTCTGCCCCGGATGGAGCGCAGTCGAATCGCCCCAGGGAATGCTCGGCAGGCTTCCGCCATCCACTTTGATCACCGCCAGGTCCGTCAAGGGATCGGCGCCGACCAACTTCGCCTTCATTATCCTTCGATTGCTCATGGTGACGCGGATGTCGACCGCGCCATCAATCACGTGGTTGTTGGTCACGATATATCCATCCGGCGAAATGATGACTCCGCTGCCGATGCCATGCTCGATCTGCGGCTGCGGCCGGCCGTGAGGCCCGAAGAACTGGCCAAAACCCGGACCGAAGAATTGCTGCAGGTCGTCAGGCAGTTGCTGTTCTGCCACGTCTTTGGTTCGCGACGTGACCGCGACGTTGACGATGGCTGGTGTTACTCTTGCTGCCAAAGTCTCCATCGCCTGGTCGAGCGAGAGCAATGCTCCCACGCTAGTGTCGTCGAGGGGCGCTGCGGCCGGAGCCGCAACCGCCGCTCGCGCGGCCGTGGGTTTTGCGGTTTCGTAGGTTACCAGGGACGCGAGGGCTGCGATTGCAACTAGCGAGATAGCCATGCGACCGATCGTTGTTTGCCAATTGGTGATCCGCTTTCTCATGATTGTTTACTTTCTCCTTTTCACAACTAATTATTTAGTTTCACAATTCGAACTAATACTTGCCTTCTTTGAACCTTCCTAAGTCTGTTTTGCGGGAATTCTGGTTGCAACCGGAATGCGGCTTGAATCCAGGACAGTCACGCGCCAGACGCTGATTCTCCAAACCATGGGCCCTGCTTCGTCGTACTGCGCACTTTGCATTACCACAAATATCGCCAGTGAGACTTCATGATCGATTGGTGTCGTCGACATGGCTTGCGCGACATTCCGAGCGTTTGGCCGAATGAATTGGGTCTCTAGCAGCCTTGCGGAACTTTGTCTTGCGTCATTTCGGCGAGCGAGCATGGGGTTAGCGGCAGCTGAAAAACTCGCTTGGACTGAAATTCGCCGCCTCAGGGGCTCAAGCCCAGACTTGTTTTCAGCGCTTTGCGGCACGAGTGAACTCGTGCCCTCCCGAATTCGACGGATCGGAAGGAGTGTCTCGGCAGCAGATTTAGGGCGGAAGCTCACAGCGGTTGCAACCGCACGTTTTTCGAGGGGATTCGGATCCACCACCGAGGTCAGCGCTCCCTGTGCTGTTGTCGCTGGCGTAACGGCAAATTCCAGCATCGGGTCTCGGAAGGCTACGAGTTCGGGCGCGTGTGACAACGAAACGAGACACACCACAAAGAACGCGCCTACAGAATATAAGGCCGGTTTCCAGACCCGGGTTGCGCGGGAACGGTTCACGTCGAGAATCTGTGCCACGCGTAGCGAGGTCTGGCGCATGCGGTTGACCACACCTTGGGCCAACGCCAATCCACGCCGCATGAAACTCCTCTCGGCCATTGAGATCAGGCACTGCGCATAGCCTCTCGCATTTGCAGTCTCGGCCAGGACTGCGTCGTCGCATGCCATCTCGCGTTCCAAAGCGAGCTGGCTTTCAATCCACCACACCGCGGGATGGAAGAACAGGAGCGCCCTCAAAACCTGCTGGGCGAGATTCGTCCAATCATCCCAGCGTCGTAGATGAGCCAACTCGTGGATCAAAATTGAGTTCAGCTCTGCCGTCGAAAGTTCTTGCAAAGCCCATGCTGGAATCACCACCACCGGCTTCAGAAAGCCGATGGCGGTCGGCACTTGTACGCGATCGGACTGGCATACTGCCACTGACCTCACCGCTTGAAAACCTTGCACAGTGGCGCGCAGTATCGGGTCCAGGGCTGCGGCGTCAATCGCGGTGCAACTGGCGCGCAGCTTTCGCAACTGCAGAAGACCGACGCCCACCCTGAGCAGCGCCACGCCTGCAACTCCAGCCCACACGAAAAAGATGGCGAGGGCCCACGAGGTTGGTAGCGTGACGGCAGAACCCACGCTCCCGGCACGGGCGCTCGATGTGGCAATGCCTAGCACGGGAAGCGCTGCTATCGCCAGTAAAGCAGAGAACCACACGGCAAAACGGGTGCTGGAATTTCGCCGTCCCATGAGCTGTAGCACGACCCAGGCAAACAATCCGATGGCAATGCCCTCGAGCATGCCGTTCAGCATTCTCTCGGCGGACATTCGGGCTAGTTGGTTCAGACTGAGGGCTGCGGTCATTTGCTATTCATTCCTCATCTCGATCTGGGTTCCTATGACGTGTAGAAGAACCTCTACCTCACGGCTGAAAGCCAGGACCTTCTGCGGCTTGATCGGCACGGCTGAGCCATACGCTTTCCAAAAGCAGCATTTGCAAAACCAGGGACTCGTTGCCGTATATCGTTCCGTCTATTCATTCCCCTTTTATTTCGTTTCCGTCCGGCTGAATTTGCTCGAGGAGCTGCCGCAGCCGCTTCAGTTCTTCGGCATCGACGCCGCGATCCTCCAAGATATTCAGCACTAGCATTTCATGGGAATTTTTGAAGAAGCGATGGGCGAGATGGCGAATCTCGGAGCGTGAAGCGTCTACCCGCTCAACCAGCGGCCGGTAAACGTGAGCGCGGCCATCCTTTATGTGCCTCAGGTAACCCTTCTTTTCGAGGATGCGGATGGTTGTCAACACCGAGTTGTAAGCCAGTTGCGATTTCTTGGGAAGCGCTTCCAGCACCTGCTGAACGGTGGATGGACCTTGCTGCCATAGCACATCCATAAGCCGGAGTTCAGCTTCAGTCAGGGTTGCGGATTTGCTGGGCGGCACGAACCATCCTCCATTCTTACAATTATTAGACGCGACGAGAACCCAAACGTCAACTAATTATTTAGTTGCATGGATGATCTCTTGGGTTGCCTTCGGCGGCCCGATTTCCAACCAAGAAAACCCAGCAGCGGAATTCCCGTCACGGTGAAACAGGTCGGGAGCTAGCCTCCAGATTGTGGGACCAGATCTCCGCGACCTCATCTTTCGCTGCTGACAGGCCCATGCCAAACCCGCACACCTGGTTCAACGAAGAAGTCGGCAGACCAACCCAACGTACAAGGCTGGGTCCTCCTACCTTTGCCTGGGTGCCGTCCGCCCAGAGCAAGCTCTACACAGAGGCTTACTGCTCTTTGAGCGTAGTATCTTTGGGGATCATACAGTACCCTTCGTTAGCAGCAGAGACTGGAAATCGAATGAATACGCGAGCCCCGGCTAATGAATCCCGCATTCCTCTGCGAATCGAGTCTGTTGCCAAGCATTTTGGAGAAATAACCGCGCTCGCCGGTGTTTCTTTCGAGGTCCATGAACGCGCAATCTTCGGTCTGCTCGGCCCCAATGGCGCAGGCAAGTCTACGCTTATTCGCAGCGTCGTGGGCCGCGTGCGCCCTGACTCGGGTAGCATCCTGGTATTCGATGAGCCGGCGAACACGGCCGCAGCCCGGGCGGCGATGGGCTGGGTGCCGCAAGACCTGGCGCTCTACGGGCTCCTCACCTGCCGTGAGAATCTGCAAGCCTTCGGCCGCTACCACGGACTTCGCGGTAAAGCGCTGCACGAAGCGACCGAGTGGTGCCTCGAATGGGCCGGGTTAGACGACCGTGCCGATGCCACGGTCAAAGCTCTGTCTGGTGGGATGCGGCGACGGCTCAACCTGGCGGCCGGGCTCATTCATCGCCCGCGCATCGTATTACTCGACGAGCCTACCGCCGGCGTGGATCCCCAATCGCGCAATCGCATCTTCGAGATGGTTGAGGGGCTGCGCAACCAAGGAACAACCGTCATTTACACTACGCACTATATGGAAGAGGCGGAGCGCCTGTGCGACCGCATCGCCATCCTGGATCATGGCCGGGTGATCGCGGACGGCACCAAGGAGGAACTGGTTGCGCAATCGTTTGGCGGACGCACCGATGTCCTCATGCGTTTTCCCGCCGCTCACCCCGGTGCTGCCGAATGGACTCTTTCTCATGGCGGCAAGCTGGAGGATGGGGTCGCGCATTTCTCTCTGGCGCGGCCCGCGGATATCGCGTCATTGCTGGAGGCCGCTAACGGTGCCGCTCTTGAGATCATCGACGTGACCCTGCGACGGCCCAACCTTGAATCCGTCTTTCTTCAGCTCACAGGAAGGGATTTGCGGCAATGATCTACACCATCGTGCGCAACGGTTTCCTGGCTCTCCGGCGTGACCGCGGCGCTCTAATTCTCTCGTTCATTTTGCCGATCGCGTTCTTCACCATCTTCGGCATCGTGTTCGGTGGTATGCGCGCAACCGGCACACCGCGCGTGAGCGTGCTGGTGGTGGACGAAGATCGCAGCCCGGTTTCGGAGCGCTTGGTCCGTAGCCTTCAGCACGATCCCGCGTTGCTCGTCAGCACGCGTCCCGAAGCCAAGCCGGGGGCAAGAAAGGACGAGCCGGTTGCTCCCGACTACACGGCAGATACCGCGGAAAGCGCGGTGAAGCAGGGCGTGGCGCCGGTTGCGCTCATCATCCCGAACGGTTTCGGCGCGAATCCCATCGCCTTCGGGCCGGCAACGGATCGCGAAGTCATCAGCATTCTCCAGGACAGCTCCGATCCCGTCGCCGCGCAGGTGGTGGCTGGCATGCTTCAAAAGGCCGTGATGACATCGCTGCCCGATACCATGGCAGAGGTGGGCATGAAGTTTTTCGACCGAGCCAGCGGCGGCTTGACCCGGCAGCAGCGGCAGAGCGTTGAGTCCGGCATTTCCATGTTCCGCGACCAGTTGCAGCGGCGCGACCAGCAAGGCGGCGAACCGTCCGCAAGCAGCGACGCCAGCGGCTTCGTCGCCGTCGCGATCCGTGACGTGGTTGGCGAAAAGAAGCGCAGCCCCATGATTTCGTTTTACGCTGCTGGAATTGGCGTGATGTTTCTATTGTTCACAGCCAGCGGCGCCGGTGCCAGCCTGCTTGACGAAGCCGAGAGCGGCGCGCTCGACCGGATACTGAGCGCGCGGGTTAGCATGACCACCCTGCTGGCTGGCAAACTGGCTTACTGTACGCTGCTCGCGTCTACGCAGCTTGCGATCATGTTCTTGTGGGGTGCAGCTGTATTCCACCTTGATCTGTTCTCCCATCTGCCGGGTTTCTTTGTCATGACCGCCGCTACTTCTTTCGCGGTGGCATCGTTCGGGATGTTGCTGGCCAGTTTGTCACGCACTCGGGCGCAGCTCGCGGCCATCGCTACGCTGATTATCCTGACCATGTCGGCGGTGGGCGGCAGCATGTTTCCGCGCTTCCTCATGCCCGAAATGATGAAAAAAATCGGGTTGCTCACGTTCAACGCGTGGGCGATCGACGGATATACCAAAGTCTTCTGGCGCGACGAACCGGTCTCCCACTTGGCGCCGCAAGTAGCCGTACTGGTTGGTTCCGGCATCGTCCTTTTCTTGATTGCGCGCCTCTTCGCCCGCAAATGGGAGTATGCGTGAGACTCTCTCCCTGTACGACCTCTTGATCCGTAGCTCACTACACACAACGGTTCCCGTCTGATGACGGGTTAAGGGCTTGCTCACGCCTGCCGTCGAAGATCTCATCGGTCCACGGTTAGAGCATTCTCGGGATTGCGGTAGCGTGCACAAAACCGCAACTCCCTCCACTTCGGTCGGGGTAGCAATCCGTAACGGGCTTCCAGTGACGGGGAAAGGCTTCGATCCGCCGCCTTCCCAGATTGGGACGGAGTTTACTGTTTAGTGAATGGCCGGGGGCATCCCTGACATTTTAGACCGGGCACATCCCTGACACTTTGTCCTCCGTTTCCGTGAGGGGATGGGGTG